>Ga0209409_1000135_pt1 | contig 82207 bp, 75 predicted proteins | sample AD_JPNMR1_MetaG_FD_184424 | JGI IMG/M metagenome (GOLD analysis project Ga0209409, IMG submission 184424) | Active sludge microbial communities of municipal wastewater-treating anaerobic digesters from Japan - AD_JPNMR1_MetaG (SPAdes) (version 2) | ecosystem: Engineered > Bioreactor > Anaerobic... | reverse complement strand
ATATTGCATATCCTTTATTAAACAATAAGATAGCATGGCGTTATTCAGATAATTTAGGTGAGACATTTTCTGATTCACAATATTTTAGCATAAATTCAGAAGGATTTTCTTTTGTTGCATTTGATTCACAAGCAATGATTTATGGTTTTACTAATGATACAATAATTATTTATTTGCATCGTTTATGGGCTGATAGTAATTCTATTTCTGATACAAAAATTGTTTTATATAATGATACTTTACCCCCAACTTATTTTGCTAATTATCACTGTGATTTATTAGCAGCACCAGATGGTTCATTATTATTCCAGACAATGTTCTCTGAAACAAATGTTCCATATTTACTTATATCAAATAATTTTGGACAAAAATGGTCTGAACCAATTCGTTTATTTGAAAATAATGTTTATTATGGTAGTAAAGCAGTAATAAATATTAATAGTTTTAAGTATGTATTTTCTGACTCGCCAACAGCGATGGGTAATAAGTTATATTTAATAGAATATTTTAAAGATATGCCAGTAACTTATCCATCAAATAGAGCACCAATTATATTAAATCCACTTTCTGATACAAGCGTAATGTTATATAATACTTTTAGTTATTCATATAAAGCAATTGATTTAGATAATGATAATTTATATTTTACAAAAATTAGTGGACCGATAAATTTAACAGTTGAAACTTATGGTCTTATAAGGTGGTATGAACCATCACCTGCTGATACTTATACAATTGAAATAGCAGTATCAGATTTAATAGATACAACATATAATAGATTTACATTAAGAGTTATTGAAGACTAAAATAAAAATTAAAATAAGAATTGAACGAAAAAAAAGAGATAAGTTGTTATAAGTGTAAATATTTTTATATTACATGGGATAAAAATTTTCCTAATGGATGTAAAGCATTAGGATTTAAAACAGCGAAAAATCCAGCGCAGGTTGTATATGAAAGTTCTGGTATGATTTGTTTGGCATATTCACCAAAACCAGAAAAATCACGAGAAGATGATAATGCAAGATATATATAATAAATACTTAAATCCAGAAAATTTAATAAAATTAAAAGATTGTCAGATAATAGCAAGACTAGTAGCAAAAGGTGTAATAACAGGCAAACATAGAAGTTTAGTATCAGGAATGAATTTAGAATTTAATGAATATCGCGAGTATGCAATTGGCGATAGTTTGCGTAATATTGATTGGAAAGCTTATGCACGGAAAGATAAATTATATATAAAAAAATATATAGAAGAAACAAATTTAAGTTCTTATATTGTTCTTGATATTTCAAAATCAATGGCATATAAAACAGCAAGTATCAGTAAATATGAATTCTCAATTATGCTTGCTTCTGCACTGGCTTTTTTACTTATATTACAAAGAGATTTGACTGGTCTTATTTTGTTTAATGAAGAGATAAAAAAAATAATAAATTTAAGTAATAAAAAAGAGCAGATATTTAGATTATTAAATGAATTATTAGAGCATAGACCAGCAGAAAAAACTAATTTTGGTGAATTATTAAATTCAATTCAGCCATTATTAAAAAAGCGAACTTTATTTATTGTTATTTCTGATTTTTTAAGTAATATAAATGAAATACTAAATTTTATCATCGCACTAAAAAAGGCTAAAAATGAAGTATTTTGTTTTCATATTTTAGAACCAACAGAAATAAATGGACCAACAGAAGATGGAATTTATTTTGATTTAGAAACAAATGAAAGATTAAACATTGATTGTAAATACATTCAGCGTGAATATAAAAATTATTTTGAAAATTATATAAAAGAAATAAAAGCAAAATTTAATTTAGAAAAAATTTATTACCAGTTGTTTAATAGTAGTGAAGATTTTGTATTGCCATTAAGATTTTTTTTAGATAAATTAAAAAGAGTATAAAATGGTAAAAGGGAAAAAAGTAGAACTTATCTCACCAGCAGGTAATTTTGAGAAACTGCAATATGCAATAGAATATGGTGCTGATGCAGTTTATGCAGGCTGGAAAAATTTTTCATTACGTGCTCAGGCTGATAATTTTACTCTTTCTGAATTAAAAAAAGCAATTAGTTATGTTCATAAAAAAAAGAAAAAAATTTATCTTGCATTAAATATCTTTGCGCCAAATAGCGAAATAAAAAAAATAAGAAGATTTATAGAAAAAATATCTGATTCTGGATTAGATGGAATTATTGTATCTGATTTTGGTGTTCTTGAAATAATACGAGAAGTAAATAAAGATTTACCGATAACAGTAAGCACACAGACAAATACACTTAATTATAAAGCAGTTCAGTTCTGGCAGAAACAAAATATAAAAAGAATAATATTAGCAAGGGAACTATCATTTAAAGAACTAAAAACAATACGAAAAATATGTGCTGATATAGAACTTGAAATATTTGTGCATGGTGCTATGTGCATTTCTTATTCTGGTAGATGTCTTTTAAGTAAATATTTAACCAATCGTGATGCAAATCAAGGTGATTGTTCACATCCGTGTAGATGGAATTATTATTTAGTTGAAGAGAATCGATTAAACCAATTTTTACAAATAGAAGAAGAAGAGGGAAAATCATTTATATTAAATTCAAAAGATTTGTGTTTATTAAATAGATTACCTGAATTAATAAGATTGCAAATAGATGCGTTTAAAATCGAAGGCAGAATGAAAAGTATATATTATATAGCAATAGCAACAGGAGTATATAGAAAAGTGCTAGATGGGATTTATAATAAAGAAAAAATAAATTATGATTATTGGATAAATGAATTGAGAAAAATCAGTCATAGAGATTATACAGAAGGTTTTTATAGTGAAGAAACACGGCAAGATATGATGAGATATGAGACATCATCATATATCAGAAAGACACAATTTGTTGGTAATATAATAAAAGTGAGAAATAATAATGAATATCTTATTTATGTTCGAAACAAAATTTATTCAAATAAAAAATATGATATAATAAATCCTGATATGACGATTTATGAAGAACAAAAATTAAAGTTTTATAATAAAGAAGGTGAAGAGATAAAAGAAGCAAATCCAAATGACATAATAATTTTAAAAGAAACTGATTTAAAATTAAATTTATTTTCTTTAATCAGAGAAAAGATAGAAGATTAACCAAAATAATAATCCTGAACATCATCAAATAAATCATAAGTATTGTTTTTTATAAGAGAAACTTTATTAGTATAAATTTTTTTAAAAATATTTTTTAATAATAAAACATCATCCATAGCACGATGAGGACGCAGAACTGGAATTTGAAGATGATTTGAGACATTTATAAGAGAAAAACTATTTATATTTTTTAAAGTATGTTTAACTCTGATTTTAGGGTCAATGCAACCATAAAAAGAAAAATTTTTTTTGCCTGCTCTGATAAATTCATTTATTAAAAATGGGAAATCAAAAGCAAGCCCATAATAAGCAATAGCAATTCTATTTTTAAATTTTTTTTCAATAATATCAGTTACTTCTCTAAATGTAGGTTTATCTTTTACATATTCATTTCTAATACCATGAATTTTAATAACGCGCTCTGGAATAGGTATTTCAGGATTTATTAAGAGTTCTAATCTTTCATCAACTTCCTGACCTTTGTTATTTACAATACAGCAAGCAAATTCTACAATCCTATCCTGTGTTACACTTAAACCAGTTGTTTCAAGGTCAAATATTATGTATTCCTTACTTTTCTTTTTAACCATTTTAAGTTTTTATTATTTAATATTTATTGTTTATAGTCAAGAAAAATAATAATAAATTTTGTAGTTGAAAAATATAGTTTTTTTCCTGTTATTAGACTTTTTTATTTTATAATTGTTAGACTTCTTTCTTTACTTTTTTAGAAAATATATTAATTAATTTATTTGATTTAATGGTGTGTTTTATTATTTATTTAATGTCAAAAATTTGGCTATAATTCATTTAAGTTTTTTCATTTTTATTATTTGAAAAAAAATTAAAATTATTTTCAAATATAGAATTAAATATAGGGAATAGAAATAGTGATTGTTGTTCCTTTATTTAATTCGGATTCAATTTTAATTTTGCCATTTAATTTTTCAACTTCATTTTTAACTGCACTTAAACCAATTCCTCTGCCAGATAATTGATTAACTGATTCTTTAGTAGAGATACCATCAGAAAATATAAATTCCATAATCTCTTCTTTTGAAAGTTTCTCTAATTCTTCTTTTGTTTTTAATTTTTTACTTATTATTATTCCTTTTAATTTTTCAATATCTATACCTTTACCATCATCAGAGATTTTAAAAATAAAATATGATTGGTTATTTATTATTTTATCATCAAGTTCAATTGTTATTTTACCTTCTGGTTTTTTATTAAGTTTTTTTCGTTCACTTGGAAATTCAATACCATGGTCAACAGCATTACGAATAAGATGGACAAAGGAATCAATAGCAGGTCTTAAATAATAATAATCAACAAGTAAATCAATATTTTTTATCTCAATAGGTTCAAGTTTTTTATGTAAATTTACTGCTAATTGTTCAGCATTTGATACATATCTTTTTAAGAGGTATTTTATGGAAAATTTTTTTAATTCTTTTATTTGTTTAATAATAAATTTTTTTTCATTATCTGAAATATTTTTGTCAACTATATAATTTATTAAGCCATTTATTTTTGTTTCTGATACTTCATAAATTTTTTCTTCTTTAAATATTTCATCTTTTGATAAAAAGTCACTAATTAAATCAAGATTTTTATATAATGAATCAATGATTTCATTAATATAAACATCAAATTTTTTTATATTTTCTTCTGTAATTTTTTCTGTTTTATTAATTAGTTCTGATAAGTAATTTTCCATTGAATGTGCTTTATCAACAACTGCTGAGAGATTAAAAAAAGCAGAGTTTCCTTTAATAGTATGAATATCTCTAAAAATTTCTTTTAATAAACTTTTTGTAATATTTTCTGAATTTATAATATCCTGCAAATTTTGAAGAGTTGAATTCAAATCACGAATAAATTGGATAAAAGTTTTTTTATCAAGAGCAACTTTAACAATAAGTTTATTTCGCAACATTTCAAATTTTGCTTGTTCTGCTAATTTTTTTTCTATTGTTACATCAGTAATAATTAACATAATTTTTCGTTCTTGTTCTTTTTCTTTATTTAAGAGAATATATTTTATTCTTAATACTCTATTATTTAAACTTATTTCATCAGGTAAAACTTTAAAAAGAATTTCATTGCCACTTTCAATAACAGATTTAAAAACATCGAGAGAAATAATTAAATTATTAGTAGATGATAAATCTTGAGGATTTTTAATAAATATTTGCCAATCAACAGGATAAAGTAATTCAAGTATATTTATACCTTCAATTCTTTTGCTAAATATATCAATACATTGTTTTGAATATTCTTTATAAACAAGTAAATCTTTACCAAAACTAAGAAAACCCTGTCCAGCATTATCTAATAAATCAGTAATTGCCTGTGTTCGCTCAATAACCTTTTTATCAAGTTCTTCTATATGACTCTTTATTTCACGACGCATAATTTCAAAACTTTTTGCTAATTCACCAATTTCATCTTTATTTTTAATTGATATAATTTCATTCAAATTACCACCTGCTATTTTTTCTGCTGTTATTGTAAATGATTTAATTGGCTTTGTAATTATGTTTGATAAAAATGAAGATAAGAAAAAGGCAATAATAATGCAAAAAATTAAAATACCTAAAACAAGTAAATTAAATTTTTTTATTGATTGGTGCATTTCATTAAGTGAATAAAAAATTTGAATAACCCCTTTTTCTTCTTTCCCAATTTTTAAAATATAAATATAATGATAAAAATTTTTAGTAAAGCCAACAGGCGATTCAAAATTTTTCATATCAAAATTTTCTGTTTTAGAATATAAAACATTCATTAAGCCGATAGGTGTTTTTTCTTTTATTCGAATTGCTAATATTCTTTTTTCTTTTTGTAAAATTGCTTCAATTATTTTGCCTGCTTCCTGATATTGATTCATCATTAATAATGATAAAATTCTTTCGCCAATTGTTTCAGCAATAAATTCTGTTGTTCGTTTAGCATTCTCTTTATATGCCTTATTTTCGCGATAAATAACTATACCAGCAAGAATTAAAATAGAAATAACAACCACAGACATTGCCATTATAAGCAATTTAAAATGAATACTATTCAAATATTTTTTCATATTTCATCAATACCTTTTTAATTAAATAAGATAATCTATTATATTCCTCAGTAGTAGCAGGTAAAAATTTTTGAGTATCAAGATTTTTAAGAATAATATTATCATTAATTTGGAGAAATAAATCTTGAAATATTTTGTATTCTTCATCATTTTTTTCATTATTTTTTTTGATTTGAATCAGGCATATAGGTTCAAATGGTACTGTCTCTGATTTTGCTATTATTTCAATATCCTGTTGTTCTTCTGGTGAAAGATAAACTTTATATGCACCTTCAAAAGTAGCACCAGCATCAAATTTTCCTAAATAAACTGCTTTACAAATATTACCAAAATGTTGTAAAAAATTTTGCTCATTAAATTCGATTTTTACGCCATTTTCTTCAAGCATTGCAATTGGTAAAACAAAACCAGCCGAACTTTTTGTATCAAGAAAAGCAAATTTTTTATTTGTTAAATCTTGTAGTGTTTTTATATTACTATTCTTTCGAGTTATAATATCACATTGAAAATAAGATACATTTCTTCTTTGTGGTTTTACTAATGGTCGAAATATTTTATTTGTGTTATTCATTTGTTCATAAGCAATAACATAACTAACAGGTCCCATCCACGCAATTTGCACTTCGCCTGCTATTATGCCTTTTATCATTTGTGAATAATTAGAATAAAATTTTAATGTGACTTCTTTTTTTAGTTTTTCTTTTAAGTAATTTAATAATGGTTGATGCTGATTATACATTTCACGAACATCAGCATAAGGTATTCTACCAAAATAAATTATTTCTTTTTTCGAGTCAGTTAATGCAGCAATATCATTTTTATTATTATCTAAAAAATTATTTTTGTTTTCTATCTCTTTTTTTAGATTGTTTTCATAATAATAAGTTATTATTTTATTCTGGTTTGTTTTATTTGAAAAATTTGAAATATCTGAACAATTACAAATTAATAAAGTTATTAAAAAAGGAATTAGTTTCATAATTTTTTTCATTATATAAGTTATAATTTTTATAAGTCAAGAGATATTTTTTAAAAAGAAATGGAAGAGATAATATATGTTTTATATTTACCTTTTGGTTGAAATATGAGTCGATTATTAAGATATAGGCAATGTGAAAAATATAAGTAAGAAAACGGAGAGAGAGGGATTCGAACCCCCGGTAGCTGAAAGCTACAACGGTTTTCAAGACCGCCGCCATCGACCACTCGGCCATCTCTCCATATAAAATAAAAGTAAATTATTAAATATAATATTTAAAATTATTTGTCAAGATTAAGATGAAAAATTTACGGGAAGAAAACAGAGATTGTATTCGCTAAAAAAAAAAGTTTTATTCATAACTTAGTTAAAATAAAGCCCATCACATTTATGCGTGATGGGCTTGTAAATTTTCTGCAACAAAAAATAAAAAAATTAAAATTTTTGATTAAGCGTTAAAAATATTGAACGTCGTGGTTGTGGGTCGCCTATGTTAAAGTGTCGAGTAAAAGAATAGCCACCTTGATAATATTCTTTATTAAAAACATTATAAATATTTAATGATAAATCAGTTATTTTTCCACCTTTTTCATCATAATTCAAAACATAATTAAAACCCAGGTCTAATTTATTAAAACTTTCAGCACCATATTTATAATCATTAACTTTTCTAAATTTTGGGTCAGAAGCATTATCTTTTGTGTACTTCATACCAAATAATCTAAAATTAAAAGAAAATTTTGGTGATGTTCGAATAAAGCCCATAAAATTATAAGTAATTTCAGGATGTGAATCAGTTTCCCAGGCATTTGTTTTTTCACTAAATTCTTTAACTATATTTCGGGTTAAATTTAGCATTAAATAACTTCCTGGTTTAATAAAACCAACTGGTTTAGTAAAATTTTTAAATGCTTCAAATTCATAAGTTTTTATCTCTCTTTTACCACTGTTAAATGGGAATTGCCAATCATTATCTTCCTGTGCAGTTCCCTCATAAGGCCAGCGCCAGGTTGCGAGGTCTTTACATTTAGAAAATGCATAATTAAAATTTGTTTTTAAATCAATATTTTTAAAATTATAAGCAAGTTGTAATTCTTGCGCTTCTGATTTTTCTGGTTTCATTGGTGCAGGCATATATTCAGGGTCACCTTCATGCCCGGGCGGACCATTTGGATATGTCGCAGTTCCAATTACTCCGTGTGTTGAAAACCAGTAATTAAATTCTGGTTCTCTAAAGCCACGACCATATAATAATTTTAATACACCATTATCATTGAATGCCCAGACTAAACTTCCTTTTGGGTTTCGAACATTTTCTGTCATTTCGTGCTTATCATATCGAATGCCTAATTGTAACTTTAATCTTTTATGCAATTCAATGTCATCCTGTAAAAAGATAGATTGAATATAAGCATCATTAGGTCCCTGGTCATAAGGATATAAGTTATTTTCTTGTAATAAATACCAGTATCTCGTATCACCTCTCGGGTCATTTGTCATAGTATTGTCTAAATACCATATTATTGGTTGACTTTGTTTGAAGTAATTTAAACCTAAAATAAATCGGTTTCTTTCAATACCAGAATAATCAAATTGCAAATCAATTTGCTTTGATTTTTCCCAATCATTTTTATTACCCTGCCATAATTCATAATCAAGATAATCTGGTGTAAAATAAATCCAATGATTATGTGTAATCCTATCTAATTCTGTTAATAATAATTTTACATTTAATTTATTCTCTAAAAAATTTTTGCTAAATTCTAACCTGTATAAATTATATGGATTATTGTCTTCACCATTATAGTTATTGTCTATAACAACATCTTTTCTTGAATCAACTTGCATATAATCTTTTAAGTCATTTAGAAAAATTGAAAATTTAATTAAATCTTTATAATTTATTTTTATATTTAAGTTATGCATAGAATCTTGATTTCTCTTATCTTTTGTTGAAAGTGGTGAACTCATTCCAGGACCACAAACTTCCATAGGATAATCGAGTGAAGTCAAACCTGCTAAATGTCCATAAATACTGAAACCATTTTTAAATTTTTTTGCAAACGCAGCACTATATTCTTTTGTGCGCCACGAACCAATTGTTGCGGAAAATTCCATTCCATAATCTTTTCCTTCACTTATAATATCTTCTGGTGATTTTGTAATAATATTAACTAAACCAAGAAAAGCATTTGCTCCCCAGATAACAGAACCCGGCCCCCGCATTACTTCTATTCGTTTAATATTTTCTAAAGATATACCAACTTCATCTAATTCAAAGACAGAATTTTTTGTAATTAAAGGAACACCATCAATTAAAAATAAAACATCCTGTGCTACTCCTCTTGATGCTATTCGCTCGCCCCAACCACTTCTTCTTGCATAAATTCCAGGAAAACTTTATAATACATCAGTTAAATCTCGAAAGCCAAGTTCTTTTATTTTTCTATCAGAATAGACACTGATTATTGCTGGTGCTTCTTCAATACTTTGTGCGTGTTTTGATGCTGAGACAACTGCTATTGCTTCTTCAACTTTGAAAAATGCTTCTTCACTAAATAATTCTTCCTCAACATCGGCAAATAATGGATTAATAATAGACATTAGACAGATAAAAAGTAAAAGAAAAAAATATAATTTCATTTTTCTCCTCCCTTTTTTGAAAATTTTTGACAAATCAAAAAAATAATTAGTTCATATAAACTCACCTCCTTTTTTAAAAAAATTATAATTTTTTAAAAAAAAATTTGTCAATAAAAAAAATTCTATTTTTAGTTAAGTGAGAAAAGTTAGTAAAATTACATAGTTATAATAAAATTTGAAAAGTATATAAAAGAGATTATTTATAAAAAAACTTGACAAATTTAAGTGAATAAAAAAAAATATACCAATTAAAAGAATTAAAAAGAGAAAGGTAGTGAATTATGAAAAGAATATTTGTAAATGTAGTAATTTTATCTTTATTATTTGCTAAATTTATTTTTGCAATTGATTTGATTAAAATTGCTGTTTTAGATTGGTCAAAAGTATCTTCAAATTATCAAGAATTACAGGACAGATATAATGAATTATATTCGAAAAAAACATCAGTTGAAAATGTAATTAAAAAAGAAAAAGAAGAAATAGAAAAATTAGAAAAGGAATTGAATTATGGAGTTTCAGAATCAGAAAAAGCAAAAAGAATTAAAGTGATAACACAGAAAAAAGAAGAATTAGAAAATTTTCAAAATGAAGCAGCAAAATTATTAAAAGAACGAGAAGATAAAATAATTGAAGTAGCAAAAGAAAATATAAATAATGCAATAAAAGAAATAGCATCAAAAGAAGGTATCAGTATTGTATTATCAAAAAGTGTTGTGTTATATATGTTAGATGATTCACTCGATATTACTAATGAAGTAATTAAAATATTAAATAGAAAATAAAAAAATGAAAAATGAATTTTTAATTAATGAAACAATCGAAGAAAGTAAGAAAAAAAATTTTACATTTATAAATTATATAAAGATTTTGAAGAAATGTAAAAAATTTCTTTTTTATTTTATTTCTATGTTTTTTTTAATATCTTTAGGTTTATTTAATTTTATAATTTTAGAACTCTTTTTAAAATGATACAGCATATAATTATTCTCTCTATTATTTCCTTAGCTATAATTTTTTTATTTATAAAATTGTTAATGTCCAATTTTAATCAAAGATATAATAAAGTTTTAGCGCTAATAAAAAATGCGACAGAATTAAGAAATCAAAAGAAATATGAAGAAGCAATACAAATTATAAAACAGGCAATAAAAATTTTACCTTCATATCCATATTCTTATTATGATATTGCATATTGTTTTTATCTGGCTAATAATTATGAAGAGTGCTTGAAATATCTTAATGAAGCAATAAAATTTGAGAAAAATTTTACTGCTGCATATTATTTATTTGGTGTCATTTATTTAAACAATAATGATTTAGATAATGCAATAAATTATTTTAAGAAATGCATTGAAATTGATTTTGATTATGTCGATGCTTATGATATGCTTGCTGTTTGTTATTATAAAAAAAATCTATATAATGAAGCAATTGAGTTTCTTAATAAAAGTTTGAGTTATACTCCAAATAATTATAAAGCATATAATATTTTAGGAATTATCCATATTTTAAAATCAGATTATATTAAAGCAGAAGAATATTTTTTAAAATCACTCGAAATCAAAAATAATAATTTTGAAGTATTATGTAATCTCGCCAATCTTTATTCAATCAGAACACAATATATTAAAGCACTTGATTATTTTAATAAAGCTCTGGCAATAAATTCTAATAATGATAAAATATATTACTGGATTGGTTCTGTTTTATATAAAATTGATAATATTGAAAAAGCAAAAGAATATTTAATTAAAGCAACAGAATTAAATAATAAAAATGCAAATGCATATTATCTTTTATCAATTATTCATTCAAGAGAAGGAAATTTTGATTTAGAGAAAGAATGTATAAATATAGTAAAAGAATTAGAACCTGATTTATTAAAATAATTTAAAGGTGATAAAAATGATTGAAAAACTAAAAAAAGTAAATATATTTAAAAATCTTTCAGATGAGTTATTAAATGAGATTTTAAAAATAGCACAAATAAAAGAATTTAAAAAAGGTGATATAATTTGTGAAGAAGGAGAAGATGGAAATGAGATGTTTATTATTTTAGGTGGTGAAATTGAAATATCAAAAAATTTAGTTGGAAAAAATAAGAAGGTTTTAACTATTCTTGAAAAAGATAATTTTTTTGGTGAACTTTCATTTTTTGATAATAAAAAAAGGTCAGCAAATGCAATTGCTCTTTCTGATGCTATTTTACTTGTAATTGAAAAAGAACGGTTTGAAAAATTACTTGAAAATGACCCTGCTCTTGCTGCTCAATTTTATAAGAATGTTTTTTTAGAATTAAGTAAAAGAATTAGAAATTTAAATAAAAGCGTGCAGGACAGAATTTTATGGAGTTTTTCTATTACTCAATAATTTTTTCATTTCACGAAAGATAAATCAAATAAATGATAGAAATAAAAGATGTCGTATTTTCCTATAAGAAAGAAATAAAAATATTTGATAAAATAAATTTAACAATTCCAGAAAAAAAATTTGTTGTAATTATTGGAGATAATGGTTCAGGAAAAAGCACACTCGCAAAATTAATAGCAGGAATTATTTTGCCTGATAATGGTGCTGTTTTTATTGATAATTTTAATACTGCTGATTCTGAAAATTTAATTTCTATTCGTAAAAAAATTGCCTTAATTATGCCTAATCCTGATTGGCAACTTATTGGTTCTACTGTTCGTGAAGAAATTATTATTGGTCTTGAAAATCTAAATATAACTGAAAAAGAAATAAACCAGAGATTAGAATATATTGGAAATTTACTTAATATAAAACATTTGTTAAATCGCACAACAGAAAATTTATCTGGCGGCGAAAAGCAGATTGTAAATTTAGCAAGTGTTCTAATTTTAGAACCTTCTTATCTTATTTTAGATGAACCTATTTCTATGCTTGATAGATATAATCAAAAAATTGTTTTAAATTTACTTAAAAATCTTAAAGAGAAAAATTTACTTACTTTTATTCTTATTACTCATAATATTTCTGAAATTCTTTTATCTGATTTTGTTATTGGTTTAAATGCTGGTAAAATCAAACATAATCTTATTAATACTATTGATTTTATTGAAAAAAATATTTATAATGAATATAATTTAAATCTTAATTTTTTTTTAACATTGAAAAAAGAATTATTAAAAGAAGGTTATATTTTAAAGAATGAAAATTTGTTCTTATGAAATTAAGAAACAAGAATTATTTGCTTTTTTATTTCTTTTATTTTCTTTTCTTTTTTTCAGATTATTATTAATAAATTTTGATCCTTTTTATATTTCGTGGTCAAAAGGTATTTTATTTGACCCTGCTATTTATTCATTGAATCTTAAAAATTATCTTTTATTTAATTCACCAAATATTTATGAAAACAATTATTATTTATTTTTTCCTGTTCATTTTTTTATTCAAAAAATTATTTTTCGTTTTATTCCTTATAATTACACAACTTTAAATGCTGCTGCTGTTATTATAAATTTTTGTTCTGCGATTTTATTATTTTTTATTTTGTTAAAATTATTTAATCAAAAATATGCTCTCACTTCATTATTAATTATTTCGTTTTCTTTTGTTTTTATTTCTTATTCAAATATTTTTTATGTTGAAACAACTATGCTATTTTTTATTTTTTTTACGCTTATATTTTTTTTATCTTCGAATTTATTATTTATTTTTATTAGTGGAATTTTTTCTTTTATTGCTTTTGCGACTAAATTAAATGCTATTGTCCTTTTCTTTGCTATTTTTCTTTATTTTTTTATAAATAAAAATTTTAAAAAACTTATTTTATTTGTTGCTGGCTTTGTTTTTAGCATTATTATTTTTGCTTTAATTTTTGTTTTACCTAATATTGATTTATATAAAGAATTATTTGCTTCTAAAATTTACCTTGATGTTATTAAATCGCACTCGCCAAAATGTTATTTAATTAATTTTTTTAAAATTAAAAATTTTTTTAATACTAATATTTTTTTAAAAATGCCCTTTCTTTCTTTTTTATCTTTTCTCTTTTTTGGCAGTAATTTATTTTATAAAAATAAATTTTCTTTATTTTTACTAATCTGGTTAATTATTGGAATTGGTATTATTAATCTATCTGATTATACGCCTTTTCGATATAGGTTTATAGTATTGCCTATTATTTGGATTACAGCGACAATTACAATAATGGAATTTGAAAATATTGTTTTAAATTATAGAAAGATAAATTTTCTTATTTCGCTTTTATGCTCCGTTTTTTATCTTTTTCTCTTTTTTAAAAAATTTTATTATTTGTTTTTTTTATTTATTTTATTCTTTTTATTTATTTATTTTTTTCAAAAAAAATTTTTTACTTCAAAAACAAAAATTTTAATTTTTATTTTTTATATTCTTTATAATCTGACATTATATTTTTTTGAATTTTCTAAAAGAGAAAAAAAAATAATTGAATTTAATAAAGTAGTGAATGAAGAAATAATAAAAAATAATGATTATAAGAATATAATGATAGCAGGTTATGGTGCGCCTGTTTTTTGCATAAATGTTCCTGTAAAAGTAATAAATTATAAATGTGTTCCAGTTTATTTAATTGAAAAATTAAATATAAAATATATAATATGTAGAGAAGATGAATTCAAACAATTGAATTATATAAAATATAAAATAATATACAAACAATATTTTTCTAAATATAAAGAAAATATTTATTTTTTAAAAATATTATGAAAACAGATTTTAAAACTGATTTATCTTTATTGTCAGAAAATATAAAGAAAAAGATTGAAGAATATTTGCCAGATGAAAATGTAAAATTAGTAAAAACTAAAAATAATGAATATTCAATTATAAAAAATAATTTACGATTATATAGCATTTATAAACCGACTGAAGAAGTGAATAAATTTATAAAAACAATTAATATAGAAGAGAATAATATTGTAATTTTATTAGGTTTTGGATTAGGTTATCATTTTCAAAAAATTTTTAATTCTTTTAAATTTAAGAAAATTTTTATTATTGAATATAATTATGATGTCCTGTATTTTGCTTTTCAGTTGTTTGATTATTCTACTTTTTTAAGAAAAGAAAATGTTTATTTTGTTGATACAACGAATGATACCAGTTTTTTAGATTTTTTAGCAGATAATATTTCACTTGATGAATTAGATAAAATCAAAATAATAAAAATAGATAATATAATAAAATCAGAGCGAGAAAAATTTATAAATGCATTAGTCTTAATTACAAAATTGTATAATTTTAAAATAATAAACTTTGGAACAATTGTAAAATTCAGTCGAGAATGGCAAAATAATACTTTAAGAAATTTATTAAATTTGAATAATACAAATAATATTTCAAATTTTAAAAATATTTTTAATAATAAACCAATATTAATAGTTTGCGCAGGTCCATCACTTGAAAATAAAATTGAATACATTAAAAAACTAAAATCACATATAATAATTGCTGCGGTTGATACTGCTACTAAAGTATTATTAGATAATGGTATAAAACCTGATATTATTGCTATTGTTGATTCACAGGCAATAAATTATTCATTAATAAAAGACCTTGATTTATCTGATATTTATTTATTAATTAATTTGATAGTTCCGCCAGAAATATATCAAAAACATAGTCCTAAAAAAATAATAATATATAATTCAAATACGCCTGTTTTAGATTGGTTTGAAAAAAATTTCAATATAAAAATTGGTTATTTAAAATCAGGAGGTTCTGTTTCAACTATTCTTTTTTCTTTTGCTATTTTCACTGGTTGCAATCCTATTATTTTTGTTGGACAGGATTTATCTTTTCCTGAAATGAAAATTTATTCGCAAGGAACAAAAAAAGAAGAATTGTATTTATCAGCATTAAATAAATTTATTACCTATGAGACTTTTATTTTTAATAATTATTTTCATAATGAAAATATTATTACAGAGAAAGATATTTACAATAATTCAATATTAACAAATAAAGTTTTAAAAGGTTATAGAGATTGGTTAGTTTATGAAAGTAAAAATTATCAAGAAAGAGAATTTATAAATGCCTCAGAAAGTGGAATTTTAAATGAAACTTTTAAACTTAAAAAAATTTCTGAAATATATGAAAAATATAAGAATAATTTTGTCAATGTAGATGATGTTTTAAAAGATAATTATTATCCTATCTCAATATCAAATTTTCAATTGATTAATTTATTTGCTGATTTATCAAATGAATTTAGTAAATTAAAAGAAAATACAATTGTTATACTTGAATTATTGAATGAATCATCAGGTTTGACACAATCATTAAGCATAGAATTAAATAATTATTTTTCTTTTTATAATTCATTAAGAATAAAAAATTTTATTGATTATAATATTCAAAATTATTTGTTAAATTTTAATATTAATGATTTAGAATTATGTAAAAAATTATTAGAGCAAATAAAAACAGAAAGTGAAAATTTTATACAAATATTAAAGCAAATAACATAATGAATGAATATTTTTATTTTTCTTTACTTGTAATTTTGTTTATTTTAAGATTATAAAATATTTAATTGAAGGGAGTGATGTATGAAAAAATTTATTTCAATTCTTTTTATTTTATTTTTTATTTCAATTATTTTGTATTCAGATAATGTGCCAATTCAAAATTCAGAAATAAAAATTCAGAATTTATCATATAAAGAAGGTGCATCTTTAATAAGTGGAATTGAAGGGAAAGATATTGAAAATATAAAAGTAAAAGTAACAGGAATAGATGTAATAAATAATCCTGTTCATATTATTTTTCGATTAACAGCATATCCATCAAAAGGTGATAAAATAATAATAACAAATCCAAAAATAAAAGTAAATAACGAAGGAATAGCAGAGACATCATTAAAAGAAATACATAAAAAAGGTGATTATGTATTATCAGCATTTATAGCAGAATATCCAGAGGTTCAGCCTGTAAATATCAAAATAAGCATAATGTCAAAAGGTTGGTATATTCTTGTAATAGTAGGATTATTAGGTGGATTAGGTGTTTTTTTATATGGAATGAAATTATGTGCCGAAGGTTTGCAAAATGTAGCAGGCGATAAAATGAAAGAAATATTATCTAAATTTACTAAAAATACATTATCAGGTTATATAACCGGCATCATTGCAACTGGCGCTGTGCAAAGTTCATCTGCTACAACAGCAATGTGTGTTGGTTTTGTTGGTGCTTCATTAATGACAATGGCACAGGCAATTTCTGTTATGCAGGGTGCAAGAATTGGCTCAACAATAACAGCACAATTAATTGCTTTTAAAATTGCTGATTATGCACTAATTCTTGTTATTGCAGGTTTTGTAATGTTAATATCAGCACATAAAAAAAAGTTTAAACAAATAGGAAATGTATTAATTGGTTTTGGCTTTTTATTTTATGGAATGGAAATTATGTCTGGAGCAATGAAACCATTGCGTGCTTATCCAGATTTTACTTCTATGCTTTTAAAATTAAGTTCACAACCTATTCTTGCAATTATTTGTTCTATTTTTTTTACTGCGATTATTCAATCAAGTGCAGCAACCGTAGGTTTATGTATTGCATTCGCAGAGCAAAATCTTATTACACTTGAATCAGCAGTACCACTTGTACTTGGTGCAATGGTTGGAACTTCTGCAACAGCATTACTTGCTTCATTAGGAGCAAATAAAAATGGTAAAAGAACAGCAATAGCAAATTCAATTTGTGCTTTGCTTGCTGCTATTATTTGCACTATTTTTATTAAATATATTGATGATGTTGTAATAGCAGTAACTAAATTTTTTGGTTCAACTTCTGTTCCACGGCAGGTGGCTAATACTTATACTTTGTGTGCTTCTTTTGGTGTTATTGTTTTTTTCCCTTTTGTTAATTTAATTGCAAAATTAATATATAAAATTATACCAGAGACAGAAGATGAGAAAAATGTATTTGCGCCACAATATATTCAGGAAGGCTTTGAAAATAATCCTGATATTGCACTCGATATGTCAAAAAAAGAATTATTAAGAATGGGTGGCATTGTACAATATATGCTAAATAATATTGAAACTGTTTTTATAAATAAATCAGAAGAGTTAATTGAAAAAATAACAAAAGAAGATGATAAAGTTGATATTCTTGATAAAGCAATAAGACCATATTTAAATAAAATCAGTCGTTCCGGCAATTTAAGTGAGGAACAATCAAAACTATATATAACACAACTTTATCTATCAAGTTATTTTGAAAATATTGGTGATATAGTTGTAAAGCATTTAATGCATCAGGCAAACAAATTAAATGAGAAAAATATTTCATTAAATGAAAAAGAAAAAGAATATATAAAAAATCTTTCATCAAAGATATCTGAATTATTTAAAATGGTATCAAATTCTTTTGAAAATAAAAAAATTGATGAAGCAGAAAGCGTCTCATTGCTTTATACTAAATTACAAAGAATAGCAAAAAAAATTCATCAAGAATATTTTAATTCATTATCAACTGATGAGCGAACTGGTGTATCTGAAAGTTCTATTTTTTTAGATGCTATTGAAGCATTAATGAATATTGCCAATACCATAAATAGCATAGCAAAAGTAATTGTTGAAGAATTATAATATTTTTATAAAGGAGAAAATTATGAGTAATTTAGAAATACTAAAAAAGAATCAAATTTTTGAAAATTTAACTGATGATGAATTAAAAATAATTGAGTCAATTTGTAATATAGAAAATTATGCTGAAAATGAGATAATATTTGAAGAAGGAGCAAAAAGTGAGGATTTTTACATACTTATAAAAGGTAAGGTAGCAATTGAGATTCAATTACAAATGAAAAGTGAAAAAGCATCTGTCCATACTGTTGATGAAGGTCAGGTGTTTGGGGAATTTGCTTTAATTGATCACGAACCGCGTTCTGCTACTGCAACAACAATAAAAGATTCAACTTTATTACGAATATCAATTGATGAGTTTATGAAAAAATTAGATGAGTATCCAGCCATTGGCTATAAAGTAATGAAAAATTTCAATAAAATTTTATCAACTCGAATTAAGAAAACGACAAAAGAATTAAGAGCAAGTTTATTGTGGAATTAAAACTGATATAATTAAAATAATTAAAAAAATATATTTTAGGTGCTCTACCTTTTCCAAAAAAATAAAGAATAATACTTGACAAAAAGTTTAAAATAATTTAAAAACACAAAAATAAAATGCCCTCTCTGTCAAATATTATAATATATTTGACTATAAAGAAAATCTTTATATCCGAAGGGAGGTGAGAATGATGAGAAAAAAACAGTATGAATGTATGATTTTATTTGATGTTCAATTATCAGAAGAAGAGCGGGCTGAAAAAATTGATGAGATTAAAAGAATAATTAAATCTGATAAAGAGAACGAAGTATTAAAGACAATTGATTTAGGAATTAAGCCATTAGCATATCCAATTAAAAAAAGAAAAAATGGCTATTATTATTTATTTTATTTTGTAGCTGATACAAAATCCACTGCTCGTATCCATAATAAAATCAAATATTTAGAGGGTATTTTAAGATTTTTAATTGTTTCTTCTACTGAGGATATTATTAATGAACAAGAAAAAGTGCAAGAAGAAGAAACAGAACAAAAAGAAGAAGCCAAAGAAGCAGAAGTAAAAGAAGAAATAAGGAGTAATTAATCATGAGTTATGGAGGTTTAAAAAATTTTAATAAAGTATTTATTATTGGAAATCTCAGTCGCGACCCAGAATTAAGTAAGACTCCTGATGGCACATCAGTAGCGAGATTAGTAGCAGCAGTAAATAGAAAGTGGAAGAGTAAAGGCGAAATCAAAGAAGAGACAGCTTTTATTGATATTATTGTTTGGGCTTCGCAGGCAGAAAAATGCTGTGAATATTTAAAAAAAGGTAGTTCAATTTTTGTCGAGGGGCATTTGCAATTTCGCAGCTGGACAATGCCTGATGGTACTAAAAGAGGCAAATTAAATGTTGTTGCTGATAAAATCAGATTTTTAGGCAATCCTGATGACAACGATAAGAAAGAAGAGTTTGAAGATTTAGATAACGAAGTTGATTAAGTAAAATTTTTTTGCCAGATTATTTTTTTAATTATTTTTTTATATTTAGAAGGAGGAAATATTATAATATGTATAAATTTTTTAGAAAGCGAAAAAAGAAATGCTTATTTTGTTCTGACATTAATGAACGAATTGATTACAAAGAATTAAATACATTACAAAAATTTATTTCAGCAAGAGGAAAAATTTTACCAAGAAGAACAACAGGTACCTGCGCTAAACATCAACGAAAATTAAATGTTGCAATCAAACGAGCAAGATATTTAGCTTTACTGCCTTTTACTACTGATAGTAAGAAAATGATTTAACAATTTATCATAATTTAAAAATATTATGAAAACACATAAATATTCAACTTATGAAATTGTTGAAGCAGGATTATTTGCTTCTATTTCTGCGGTGATATATTTTCTTTTTGGTATTTTCTCTTCTATTCCTATTACTATTTTAATTTTAAAATATTCTTTAAAGACTGGCATTCTTGCTTCAATAGTCGCAACAATAATTGTCTATTTTTTTTCAGGTATTTTATATACTTTTATGTTTGTTACTATTTTTGTTTTCACTGGTATTTTGATGGCTTATTTTATTAAATATAAACAAATTAAACCATATATAAATATCATCTTTACTTCTGCTATTGTTTTTTTTATCTTTATATTTTTTTTACTTATTTTTATGAAATTACAAAGAATTGATATAACTTCTTTTATTTCTCAAAAAATTGAGATAGCAAAAAAAACTGCACTTAGTTTTTCTAATAAATTTAATTTTTCATCTGTTAAGGAGAGAGAAGCAATAATAAATATGCAAATTTCTTTTTTAAAAAAATCTCTCCCTTCTTTGTTTTATTCTTCGATTTTTATAAATACTTTATTATCTTATTTTGTTTTACAATATGTTTGTAAAAGTTTTAAAATAAATCTACCTTATCTTGAAAAATTTTTGCAATTTAATTTAGATGATTATTTTATATGGTTTCTTCTAATTGCTTTTGCGGGTGTCCTATTTTTAAAGCAATATAAATTTCTTTATCTACTATGTATGAATTTAGGAATTATTTTATTTATTTTTTATTTCATTCAGGGATTAGCAGTTATAAAATTTTGGTTTTTGAAATATGATATTAAACCTATTTTTCAATTGTTTTTCTTTATTTTGATTTTCTTATTGGGTTTAATTATTTTTATTGGTGTTTTAGGTATTTTTGATGTTTGGTTTGATTTTAGAAATTTGCATAAAAAAGAAGAAGAAGAGGGAAAAAAAATTTTATAAATTTAAAGGAGGCAAAAAATGGAAGTTATTCTTCTTGATGATGTAAAAAAATTAGGTAAATTTGGTGATATAGTTAAAGTGAAAGATGGTTTTGCAAGAAATTATTTATTGCCAAATAATTTAGCATTAATAAAAACAGAAGGTAATTTAAAAAAATTTGAAGAAATAAAAAAAGTTAAAATAAAGAAAATGAAAATGAGTGAATTAAAAGCAAAAGAATTAGCCGAAACAATGGCAGCAATGGTATTAACAATAAAACGAAAAGCAGGTGAGGATGGTAAAATTTTTGGTTCTGTTTCAGAAAAAGATATTATTGATGCATTAAAAGAAAAAGGAATAACAATAGAAAATAAGAAACAAATAAAATTTAAAGACCATATTAAAATTCTTGGTAATTATGAAGTTGATATTAATTTATTTCAGGATATTAAAACAACGATTAAATTAATTGTTGAGAAAGAATAAATAATGTCAGCAAATTTTGAACGCATACCACCACATTCTATTGAAGCAGAGCAGTCAGTATTAGGTGCTATTTTTATTAATGAAAATTGTATTGAAAAAATAATCGATTATATTCCATCAGAAGAATATTTTTATAAAGATAATCATAAGATTATTTACAAAACAATTTTAAATTTATACTCAGAAAAAAAAGCTATTGATGCTTTAACAATTGCAGAAGAACTTGAAAAAAATGGTAATTTAGAAAAAATAGGTGGCTCTGTTTATTTAGTGAGTTTGGCTGATATTTTACCTTCTATTGTAAATGTTGAAGAATATGCAAAAATAGTTCGTGATAAAGCAATTTTGCGTGAACTTATAAAAGTTAGTAATGAAATTCAAAATAAATCTTATAGTGAGGAACTTGACGCTGAAAGATTATTACAACTTGCTGAATTAGAAATTTTTGAATTAGCAAATAAGCAATTAAGAAAAGGTTATATTAGTATTAATGATGTTTTAGAACCATTATTAAAAAAGATAGAAGATTTATATACAAAAAAGCGTGAAGTAACAGGAATAAAAACAAATTATACAGAATTAGATAAAATAACTTCTGGACTTCAGCCATCTGATTTAATTATTATCGCTGCGAGACCTGGTATGGGTAAAACAAGTTTTGGTTTGAATATTGCCTATAATGTTGCAAAACAGGAACGCGAACAAAAAGATAAAAAAGGTGTTGCTATTTTTAGTTTAGAAATGTCTGATGAACAGGTTGTAATGCGTTTTATTTCACACTCTGCAAGATTAAATTTAAAAAGAATTCGTGATGGTTCACTTGACCAACACGAATGGCAAAGATTAATTTTAACTATTGATGAATTATCACAAATTCCTTTGTTTATTGTTGATAGACCGGGTATTTCAATTTTAGAATTACAATCAATTGCAAGAAGATTAAAAAAAGAGCAGAATATTCAACTTATCGTTGTTGATTATTTGCAATTACTTGAAGTTCCAACAAAAACAGAAAGTAGGCAGCAAGATATTTCCTTTATTTCAAGAGCATTAAAAAATTTAGCACGCGAATTAAAAATACCAATTATTGCATTGTCACAATTAAATAGGTCAGTTGAAAATAGAAAACCGCCAATCCCAATGCTCTCTGATTTGCGTGAATCTGGTGCTATTGAACAGGATGCTGATTTAGTTATTTTTATTTATCGTGATGAATATTATTATAAAGATGAATCGCAGGAAAAAGGTATTGCAAAACTATTAATTGAAAAACATCGTAATGGACCAACAGGTATGATTGAACTCGCGTTCCTTAAAGATTATGCTTCTTTTGAAAATTTAGAAAAGAAAACTTCTGAACCATCTTATGAAAGTACTTATTATGAAGATTAATAATGAATTATAAAAAGTATTTAATTATTATTGGTGAAATTTTTCTTTTATATTTATCTTCAATTAAAATTGCTTTTACTAAAAAAATTAGATTAAATATAATTAAAGAACAAATTATTTTACTTGGTATTAATTCTTTGCCTATTGTTTCTTTTACTGCTTTATTTTCTGGTATGGTAATGGCTTTTCAATCAGCAACTGAATTAAGAAAATTTGGCGCTGATATTTATATTGGTGCTATTGTCGCTATTTCTTTTGCTCGTGAACTTGGTCCTGTTTTTACTGCTTTAATGGTTGCTGGTCGAATTGGTGCTGGTATTACTGCTCAAATTGGTAGTATGAAAGTTACTGAACAAATAGAAGCACTCGAAGCTATGGCTGTTGACCCTATTGATTATCTCGTAACTCCTCGTTTAATCGCTGTTACTATTATGCTACCTGTTTTAACTATTTATGCTGATTTTATTGGTTTTTTTGGTGCTTTTATTATTGGCACTATTAAACTTGGTATAAATCGAACTCTTTTTTTAGACAGAACTTTTTGGGCATTAAGTCAAAATGATATTCTTACTGGTCTTTTTAAATCTTTTATTTTTGCTCAGATTATTACAATTATTGGTTGTTATTGCGGTTTTAAAACAGAAGAAGGCGCTCAGGGCGTTGGTAAAGCTACTATTTTTTCTGTTGTTTCTTCCTGTATGTTAATTTTTTTATTTGACTATTTGCTTACTGCGTTATTTTATAATTAATTTTATGGATATAAATACAAAAACTTTTTTATTTGGAATTATTGGGAAACCAATTGGGCATTCTTTATCGCCTTATTTACATAACTATTTATTTCAGCATTATAAATTAAATGCTGTTTATCTTGCTTTTGAAACTGATGATGTTAAAAATGCTATTGCTGGAATGAAAAGTTTAGGTATTCAAGGCTTTAGTGTTACTATTCCTAATAAAGTTTCTGTTCTTGAATATTTAGATGAACTCGACGAATCAGTTAAAATTGTTGGTGCTGTTAATACTATTAAAAATAATAATAATTTTTTAATTGGTTATAATACTGATGTTTTTGGTGTTTTTAAATCTTTTCAAATTCATAATGTTGATTGCAATAATAAAAAAATAGTTATTATTGGTAGTGGTGGTGCTTGCCGCGCTGTTATTAGCGCTTTAATTTCTAATTATAAAATTAATGAGATAAAAATTTTAGGCATTAAGTTAGATGAAATAAATGATTTGTTAAATTTAATTAAATTATTTTCAAATACTTATTCTTCTGGTTACATAATAAATGACATTTCTTTAAAAAATTCTTTATTCGATGCTGATATTATTATAAATACTTCTCCAATTGGAATGAGTCCAAAAATAGATGAATCACCTATTCCTTTTGATTTATTACCTGAAAATAAAATTGTTTTTGATGTTGTATATAATCCAATTAAAACAAAATTATTACAATTTGCAGAAGAAAAAAAATGCAAAATTATTTCTGGTCTTGATATGTTTAAATTTCAAGCACAAAAACAATTTCAAATTTTTTCTAATATTGAACCTGATATTGAAATTATTACAAATCTTCTTGCAAGTAAAATTAAATGAATGTCTTAATTTTATCTGCTTCCTTATATTTGACTGATAATAAACCTGCTGGTGAAGGTATTATTGCTTATGAAATAATTAAAAGATTAGCAAAGAAATGTAATTTAACTGTATTAGCACCAAATATTGATTTAATAGAAAAACCAGATTGTGAATTTTATGAAATTGGAAAATATAAATTTTTTCCTGCTCCTGATGAATTTACTTATAAATTTAATTGGTGGAAATATTCAATTAATCTTTATTTAAAATGCCGTAAATTATTAACTAAAAAACATTTTGATATTTTTCATTTTATGATGCCTGTTAATTTCAACCAATCTTTTTCTTTGTTTTTTAAAAAGCCTTTTATTATTGGCCCTGTATTTTTTCCCTGGCTGGAAGATGAATATGGTGAAAATTTTCAATTTCCCAATCAACTAACTTTTTTTAATAAAATTCAATATAGATTAATTAGATTAAATAATAAAATCACAAAAAAATTATTTAATAAATTTTTATCTAATGCTGATAAAATAGTGCTAACTTTGGACAGTGTAAAAAAATTTTTACCACAAGAATTTCATAATAAAACTATTGAAATTCCTGTTGGCGTTGATAGTGAATATTTTAAACCATTGCAAAATAAAGAAAAAAAAGAAGAAATTATTTTATTAAGCACTGTTTATTTAGTCCGAAGAAAAGGGATTCATTATTTAATTGATGCTTTAAAAATAGTTAAAGAAAAAGGTATAACAAATTTTAAATTAAATATTGTTGGTTCTGGTCCTGATGAATTTTTTTTTAGACAAAAAGTTATAAATTCAAATCTTTCAGATAATGTTACTTTTGTTGGTTTTTTACCACACAATCAAACACTTGATTTTTATCAAAATGCTGATATTTATTGTCATCCAGCATTAGGTGAACCTTTTGGTTTAAGTATAGTTGAAGCAATGGCTACTGAATTACCTGTTATTTTATTTAATTGCGGTGGCGCTCCAGAAGTTATTTCAGATGAAAATAAAAAAATTCTGATTGAACCAAAAAATATAAATGATTTAGCAAATAAAATTATTAAACTTATAAAAGAAGAAGAGTATAGAAAATATATAGGCAAAAAGAATAGAGAAAAAGTAATAGAAAAATATGATTGGGAAATAATCGCAAATAATTATTATAATTTATATAAACTTTTTTGTAAATAATTAATATATTTAGTGGAGTTTAGATTAATTATTTGTCATATAATTTTTGTGATGAGACCATATTTTATTATTTAGTATATTTATTTTTTACTATTTTTGTGTTACATCATCTGTTTATTCTTTTCTGATTTATGCAGAAAACAAACTTGACAAAAGAGAAAAAAAATATGTATATTTTAATTAAATATGCAAAAAATAAAAATAATTGTTTATCTTGCAGAAAATAAACAATCAGCAACATCAACATTGAATCAGACCTATCTGCGTGTTTCGCACAGACAATCAATAAATGCTCAGAAGTTTTATTATGGCACAATGCAGAAGCGTAAATTTATTTATGATATAAAAAGACTTCACAAAGATAAGAAACAGCCTGTTGTTTTGAGCAAAGAAGAAGTTGCAAAAATTTTCTCATCAGTAGATAATGTAAAACTCAAAGCAATCCTGATTCTTGTTTTTTTCGCTGGACTAATGGTTAGGGAAGTGATAAAATTAAAAATTGAAGACATTAACAGCGAAAAGATGTTAATACCTATTAAAGTGTCTAAGGGAAGGAAAAACAGATATATTATGCTTTCAGAGACAGCATTAAAAATTTTACGGAAACATTGGCAATTATTTAAACCTGGCAAGTGGCTTTTTGAAGGTGTAAGGGATAGAAGATATATTTCAACAAGAGCAGTCGAAAAAATATTAGAACAATCCTGTGAAAAAGATAACTTTCTGAAGGAAAGCTCAGTACATTTCATAGGGCATAGTTTAGATACTCATTTGTTGGAGGGAGGCACGGATTTAAGATACCTTCAAAATTTATTAGATAATAAAGACAGCAAAACAACCGAGATTTATACTAATGTCAATTCCAAAAGCATTGGGAAAATTAAGTCCTTTAGACACTTTAAATCTAAAAGAAAATAGTGATAAATAATAAAAAATTAATAATGAAAGGCTTTTTTCTAAAATTAGAGCGGGATATCCGAAATACTTCGGATATCTTCCAAAAAATTAGAAGTATATCCGAATCGTATTCGGATACAAACGAGTTAGGCGATATTGGGCTTTTGAAAGAAGTTAATAAAAAGGAGGATAGGTCATGAAGTTCATCGTAACAATGGATCGAGATGAGGATGGGTTGTTTATAGTAGAATGTCCTTCTATTCCTGGATGTGTTAGCCAAGGCAAAACCGAACAAGAAGCACTTGAGAATATCAAAGACGCAATAAAGCAGTGTCTTGAGGTGCGTGCCGAAAGAGGTATGCCCCTCACCGTTAGTATACGCGAAGTGGAGGTATTAGCTTAATGCAGAAACTTCCACTTTTAAGTGGGCGTGAAGTTGTAAAGGTGTTTGAATGTCTGGGATGGAAAGTAGCGAGGCAACGAGGTAGTCACATTATTCTTGTAAAGTAAGGACATATTGCTACATTGTCTGTCCCTGATCATCGTGAAGTGGCGAGAGGAACTCTGAGAACCCTTATTGCTCGTGCTGGTTTAACGATTGAAGAATTTTTGTCTGCAATGAGATGAGAAAGAAAGCGCGACATCGTCTAACAGCGGAAAAAAGGCTTTGCTACGCTCCGACTAAATTGCCTTTGGCAACTTCTTTTATCCGCAATCAGTTATCGGAAAACATAAAATGAAAACAAAAAAAGAAAATAATTTTTTCGTCTTTTACAATATTATTTTTTTTATTATTATGCGAATTAAGAGTTCATGTTCAAACGGAACTTCCAGTAAAAAATATCAATAAAACTATGTTAAAATCAATAAAAATAGAGGCTGAAACAATAAAAGATGGCGTGCAAAATGGTAGGCAAACTTCGCAAATTCAAATTTTTTTATTTGTCCTATATTTATTATTCATTGCATAAGTTTTTTGCATTTTTTATTACTGAAAATTCCAATATAATTTTTTGAAAAATGTTTTATGTGTTCCTTTAATTTTTTATAACTATTTTTTTTCATTTCTTTTTCCCTTTTCTTTTTATTATTTCTTTTATTTGTTTTAATTTCTTTTTACTTACTATTCGTAATCCTGCAAAGGGGTATACCATGTCTGGGATATTTTCTGATTTTTTAATAATTTATTCTTGACAATTAAAATAATTTAATATATATTTAATAGAAAATTTTTATTTAGGGGCCCATAGCTCAGTTGGCAGAGCAGCCGGCTCATAACCGGCGGGTCCGGGGTTCAAATCCTCGTGGGCCCATTTTCTTTAAAAGCCTTAAAAATAAAAATCCAATAAAAATGGTAGCCCATTATAAAATAAATAAATTCCAATAAAAAAGAAGAAAATACCTGTTAATATTTTAATTAATACAAGATGGCGGGAAAAAAATTTATTTAATTGTTCACTTGAAAAACCAAAATATGCAAATAAAAGAATAAGTAAAAGTGGTAAAATAAAAAACAGGTTATATATAAATAAAAAAAGAGTAGCAGAACTTAAAAAGCCAAATTCTTCTCTGATAAAAATTAATGTTGGTAAATAAACCTGTCCTGTGCAGGTAAATTCAAGAATAGATATAATACATCCTGTTAAAAAACTGAATAGTATTAAAAATTTTTTTGTAAAAATATTTCTTATAAAATAATGTGAATATTTTTTTAATGAAATTGGCAATTGTAAAAATACTTTATTTCTGCTTTTTTTTATATTTATTGCATCATAAAAAGATAAAATACCTAATGAAAAAGTAATAATTGCAATTGATAAATTTAAGATAAAAGAAATTTTATAATAAATATCATTATCAAAAATAAAAGTCAAAATACCTTGTCCTATAAAAAAATAAATAATAAAAACACCAGCAATAAAAGAAAAACCAATAACTAAAATTTTTAATCTTTCATTTAATTTGAAATAAATTACTGATATCAGAAATAAAATTGTAACGAATGCGCACGGATTTATGCCATCGATTAATCCTGCTAAAATAATTGTAAAAATTGAGAAAAATGAAAACTCTTTTATTAAGGCATTTGTTATTGTTTTTAATTCTTCAGAACTGATATTTTCAAGTGGTGATTTTGCGCCTTCTTTTGCATATTTTTTTATTAACTCAATTATACTCTGAACTTTTATTTGATTACTTAATAAATAATCATCACCAATAATTAATAAAGGAACAAGCAGACTTTCTTTTTCATCAAAATTAAATTTTTTGGAAAAGTATTTATGATATTTAATATTTGTTGAATTTTCATATAATTTTACTACTTTTATTTTTGGATTCTCTTTTTTTATTATTCTTAATATTTCATCTACATTTTTACACCACCTACAACCTATTCTTGTAAAAAATAAAATTACTACTTCTTTTTCAAGATAAAAATTTTTTATTGCATTCTTATCTATTTCTTGATTTGCTTTTAAATATTCTTCATTTATTATTTTTGCTATACTCTTATCATACTCAAAATCATCTGCTGATAAACTATGCAATATAGTTTTATAATTTATTAGTTTACCATTATCATCAAATATTAAATCAAGTTGACCGCCTGTTTCCCCTAATATGCCAGGACTTAATAAAATTGAATTATTTATTTTTCGTTCATTTAATAATGCATTATGTTTATATGACCAGATAATAAAATTAATATTTGGACAATTTTCTGAAATTTTTTTTATCTTTTTATAATCTATTGCTGCAATTAAAACATTTATTTTTTTTTTATTTTCTTTATCTAATAATTTATTTTTTATATATTCAAAATTAGTATCAAAATCATTATCTTCAAATATAGAAAAAAATCTGATAATTATTTCATTATTATGAATTTTAAATTTATATTCAATTTCTGATTTTATCTTTTCATTATTTCTAAATATGATATTGCTACATAATATTTCTGAATTTAAAGAAAGATAATCATTATGATTGTCATTTACTCCCAATGAAAAAAAATCATAATTTATAATTTTTAAAAATTTTTTTATTAGATTAAGATTATTATCATTAGGCTTATTTTCCTGATAATCTTTAAATATATTTCCACAATCAAATTTAATTGTTTTATCAGGTATTGTTAATTTCTCAAAAAAAGATTTAATTCTGCCAAAACCACCAACTGGTTTATAGCCACAATCTTCGCATTCTTCTATTTTTCCTGAAATTGCGCCAGTAAATAAAAACCTGATTATATTCTCATCTTTTTTAGAACAGGCAAAATTGAATAATATTAATAGTGATAGAAAAATTATTATTTTCTTCATACAATCGAGAAAAAATTTATGGTATGTTTATGTTTAATATCTTTCTTTTAATAAATCAATAATAGTTTCAATTTCTGTATTTAATTTGCCAGTAAAAATGCTTTTTAAAATACTAAAAAAACCAGGTGTAAAATAAACTGCAACTACATAACTATGGCCTTTAATTGAATATTTTATACCTTTATATTCTTTAAGTTCTAATAATGGTTTAAAATTTAGTTTATAATTTTTACCACGACCAATTTGTAATCTATTATTATCCAGCACAGAAACATAAAAATCAACATTTTTAGCATTCGCAATATCACGACTAACCATTTGATTCATATTTTTTGCTTCACGCAAATCTACTATTACAAATTTATGATTTTTTTCTGTTGTTTCTATTCGATGTTCTTTATTTATAAAATTTGATATTTTATCTTTTAATTTTGCTATCCTTTTAATTTTTAATTTTTCGAAAAAATTAAATTGCTTATTTGCTGCTAATTTTTTTATTGCATTTTCTATATCAGTAAAATTTATATTTTCATTACCAATAGCATTTAAAAAATATTTCCATTCCTCGCCCCATTTTTCTTCTTCTTTGTTTGCATATTGACTTTTTATTGTTCTTATAAGTTTTTTTGAATACTCATTATTAAATTGTTTTTCTACTACCATTAACTCTGCTGCTGTTTTGTATTTTGTTATAACTAATAATTCAGAACAATATTTTCTTGCAGTTGCTAATGCTGATGGTGTCCATTGATGGTGGTCATACCAGAATATCTCTGTGCCTTGTTTTTTCAAGGTATCAAGTGATGGTTCGATTTGTTCAATTAAATTTTCATTTAATGATAAGTCAGCAATATAGATTTGTTTGATTTTAGAAAAACTTGAAGATAATTCCTGAAATGGTTTATCTAAATATTTTGGAATGGCTAAAATTAAATCAGCACTGATATTTTTTTGTTTTAATTCATTTAATAAAATAGCACCACTAAATATTCCATCAAAATCAATATGAGTAATTATTTTTATTTCTGCCATATTTTCTTTTAAAAAAATTTGGCTGGAGCGGCAGGATTCGAACCTGCAAATGGTGGAGCCAAAGTCCACTGCCTTGCCGTTTGGCTACGCTCCAGCTTTATTTTATTTTACTAACTTTTATAAATGTTGAACTTCTGTATCGCTACTTTTTGTTTCACTCTTACTTGTGCTTGCTGCAACTTTTTCATATTCACCTAATACTTTTGTTTCAATTAATTTTCGCATTTCATTATTTATAGGATGTGCAATATCTTTGTAGCCGCCTTCTTTTGTCTTTCGATTTGGCATAGCAACAAATTTTCCACTCTTACCTTCTATTATTTTCATATTATGAATTACAAATGCGTTATCAAATGTTACTGATGCCCAGCCTTTTAATTTGCCATTTCGTGATTGAACTGCTTTTACTCTTACCTCACTGATATTCATTAAAGTTGTCCTCCTAAAATTTAAAATTTTAAAACCTTTGATGTGAAGGTTTCATACATTACCAAATCTTTAAATTCTTTTTTTAATGTTTTTAACTGTCTATCACTCTCCTTTCTCTTTTCATCTAATATTACACACATTGTCGAACCGCTTCCTGTTAAAAATACTTTTTCATAATCATAATTCTTTATAATTGTTTCTTTTATTTCTTTTAATTCTGGATATAATTCAAAACAACTTTTTTCTAAATCATTATTATAATTTTTTTCTTTTAAAAAATTTAATATTTCTTTTTTATTAATAAATCGTTCTATTTTATATTTCTTATTTTTCTTTGTCAAGTCAAATTTAAAATTTTCATATACTGCTTTTGTTGAGGTATTTATCTTTGGATAGATTAATAATATTTTTAAGTCTAAATTAAAATTGTAATTTATTATTTTATCACCAATACCAGAAACTAATGCTAAACCACCTTTAATAAAGTATGGAACATCAGCCCCTATTTCTCTGCAGATTTTTATCATATCATTATAACTTAATTTTAATTTTTCATATTTATTTATAAATTTAATTATTTGTGCTGCATTACTACTGCCACCACCAAGTCCACCACCGATTGGTATTCGTTTTATTAATTTTATTTCGTAAAATTTATTTATCTTATATTTTGTTCGCATTTTATTTAATGCTTTAAATATCAGATTCTTTTCATCACATTTAATTAATTCACTGTATTTTTCTTTTTCTGTTTTACTTAATTTCTTTGATAATTCATCAACAATTTTTAATTGAAACTTATCAAATTTATTTTCTTTGATATATATTTCATCATATAAATTTATTGTATGAAAAATAGAAAATATATTATGATAATTGTCTTTTCGTTTATTGATTATTTTTAAATAAAGATTAACTTTTGCTGGACTTAACAGTCTAATAAAATTTTTAATCATTGCAGAATTATTTATCGTATATAATCTTTTACTTGCTTTGTTCGGTCAACATCAAATCGTTTTTCTATCTTTTTAAATTCTCTCTCTGCTTCTTTTGTTTTAATTAAATCATCTATTTTTTTCTCTTTGTTTGCTTCTTTATCAGCATTGTATTTTTTCTCCCAATCTGCTCCATATTGTTTCTTATATTTATTTATAACATATTCTTCTAAATCTTTTTTTCCTTTTGCTTTTTCAGGTTCAGTCTCTTCTTTTTTCACTGATTCTGTTTTTTCTTTTTCTTTCTCATCTTTTAAAGGAACTATTTTCTCTCTTTCTTCTTTTTTCCCTTCATTTGTGATTTCTACCTTTTCTTCATTATTTTGTTTTGTCTCTTCAGAAACCATTCTCATCTGTGCTTGTTTTTTTATATATTCCTGTAATTCATAATTTTTTTCATATTCTATTATTGGTTCTTCCTGGACTTTTTTTAATAATAATACATCTTCTTTTAATAACAAATCTCGTTCAGAACGAATTTTTTCTTCTTTATATTTCATTGTTTCATCAAACCAATTAATATATTCATTTTCGACAGCGAATGTATCGATTTTAATTTTTTGATTATTTTCAATAATTTGTGTCATTTGTCCTTCTTTTAAGAAAGAAAAATTTCTATTATTATCAAAAACAAAAATAGTGCCTTCAAAACATTTAATTGTAGAGATTTTATTTAATGATACGATTTGAAATTTTGTGCCACGCACTCCTACAACTGCTACTGGTGTTTTTATTTCAAATGTTAATTTTTTTGTTAATGAACCCCAAACATTTGCAGTAACTTTTCCTTCTTTTAATTCAAATTTTATTTCATTATAATCCAATAATGTTTTTTCAAATACTTTTGCTACTTTTATTTTTGTATTATCTTCTAATAAAAGTATTCCATTTTGTGATAAACATTCTGCTGAACTATTACCATCAACTTCAATTATTGAACCTTCTTTTACTTCAATTGGTTGTTTAATTATTGTTATTAAGCCTGTATCACTTACTAATAATACTCTTCCTTGAATGTTTTGTAGTTTGATTGTTTCCTTTAAATCTACATATCTACTTATTGGTTTATATTGTATCCCTTTTTTAATTATTGTTTTTAGTTTTTGATAATCACTAATAACCTTATAAACAAACAAAAAAACAATAATAATTAGAATGACAATAAGATAAATTTTAAGTATTTTCTTAATCATTTATTATTTAATTATTATTATTATTTTGCAATTTGTCAAATAGAAACTAAAAATAAATAATTTTAAAAAAAACATCATTAAAATTTTTTTGGATTATCTCTTTTTTTTCAATACTACCTAAAATGAGAACTGGTTTTTTTATTTCTACCAATTCTGAAGGTTCATAAACTTTTAAACCAAATTTATTAGTTATATTGTTCTCATTTGAATTATTTATAAATCCAAGAATATTAAAATTAAAATTTATAGCGCAAAGAAATAAAATTTCAGACCAATCATCAATACCAAAAATAAAAATATCTTTAATTTCATTTTCATTATTTAATTCATTCAATTTTTTTAAAATAACTTCTTTTGCATTTGAAAAATAATATATATTTTTTTTAAGATAATATAAATTAAAATTTAATCGCTCTTTAAAGCCCTCTTTTGTAAGTAAATATTTTAAACTTTTTTTACTTGAACTTTTATGTATTTTTATAAGACCTTTTTTTACTAATTTTTTAAGGAATAAATTAACAAGGCCAAGCGAGATACCTAAATTATTCGCAATTTTTCTTTGCGAAACATTTTTTTCTTTTTCAATTATATCTAATATTTTATATTCTTTTTCGTTTACAATTGACATAATTTTTTAGAAAAATTTTTAGATTTTAAAATTAGTGTTCATATATTGAACATTATATTATATTTTTTTATTTAGTCAAGTAAAGAAGATAATTATGTTCTATTTATGGAGTTTGTATAAAAATTATTTTTTTATTGTTTGTTCCCAATTTGATAAAGTATTTATTATTTTTTGATAATTTTCATTTATTGGATTTATTGTTAATGCTTCATTATATAAATTTATTGCTTCTTTAATTTCGCCTTTATATATTTTTATTTCGCCAAGTGTTGCATAAGCAATTTCTCTTGTTGTGTTATATAATTTTGCAATTTCTAATTCTTTTTCTGCTGCATTATAATTATTAATTTTTATGTAGCATAGACCATTTAATAAATATATTTCGCCATTATTTGTAATTTTATTCTTTAGTTTTTCTAATTCTTTTATTGCTTCGTTGTAATTTCCAATTTCATATAAAATTTTACATTTCAAAATTTTTATTTCATATTGTTCTGATTTATCTGATATTTTCTCAATGCAATTTAATGCCTCAGCATACTTCCCAATATTATAATATGATTTTGCTAAAATAAATAATTCATCAGATGTCAATGTTTTATTTTTTTTTAATTCTGTTAAATATTGAATTGTTTCTTTATACATTCCTTTTTGTGAATATAATTGTGCTAATAAATTAAATGCTTCATTTTTTTGATTTGTTAAATAAGTCAATTTTGTTAATTCTGATATTGCTTCATCATAATTTTTATTTATTATTTTTAATTTTGCTAAATATAAATATAAATCATCATTAGAAGGAAAAATTTTAAGAAATGATTTACATAATGCTTCTGCTTCATTATACTCTTCTTGAGCAATTTTTATTTGAACTAATAATAATCTAAATTGAATTTCATCAGGAAAATAAAAAATTGCTTTATTAATAATTTGTTCTGCTAATATTAAATCATTTTGCATAATATAACAATTGGCTAATATTTGAAATAATTCTTTTGTTGGTTGTTGGATATTATTCATTGCAGTTTTAAAATATTTTTCTGCATTTTTAAAATCATTTTTTTCATAATAGATTTTACCAATATTATAATTTATTGCTAAAGAAGAGGAATCAAAATTAGAAGCTAATAAAAAATTTTCAAGTGCTTTATTAATATTTTTATTTCCATAATATGCATTTGCTAATAAAAAATAAGAGAAATAATTTTTTGCTTCTGAATTTGATTTTATTTCTTTTTCTAATTCTTTTATTGCATTCTCATAATCTTTTCTTTCTATTTTTTCTTGCATTGTTTTAAGAAAATTTTGTTGTGCTTTTGATAAAACTGAAATATCATTAGCAAATAAAAGTTTCAAACTTACTAAAAAAAATATAGTAAAAAATATTCTTTGCATCTTTTATAAATTTTATTTATTAATTAAAAATATTCTTTCACCTATTTTACAATTTAAAATTTCAGCAGCATTATTTTTATTTGTTGATATTTCTAAAAAATTTGAACTACCAAATAATAAACCAATTTCATTCTCTTTTAAGTCATTATATGTTCGAACTAATTTTTTTATTTTATTTTTTTTTATTTTTAAAAAATCAAAATTAGAAAGATATTTATTGAAAAAGGTAAAATTTATATTTGTAATAATATTACCAAAATTATCAATATGTAAAACAGAACCTTTTATTTTATTTGAGTTTATTATCTCTGGTTTTATTTGTTCTAATTGTTTATAGTTATTTATTTTATTTCCAAAATTTTCTGGTTTTATTTTTTTGGAAAGATATGCCGCAACTGGTGCAAAGATATCACGACCATGAAATGTATTACTTATATTTTTGTTAAAAAATTTTTTATTTGTTAAATTTATTATTTTTTCAATTTTTTCATTTTGTAATGCTAAACTTAAAACACCATTATCAGGACCAATAAAATAATAATTTTTAGTTTTAATTAATAATGCTAATCTATTAGAACCAACACCAGGATCAACAACAACTAAATGAATTGTATTTTTTGGAAAATAAGAATAAGCAGTAAATAAATTATATGCAGCAGATAAAATATTTTGTGGTTGTATATTATGTGTTATATCAATTAATCTAACATCTGGATTTATATTTAATATGACTGCTTTCATCATTGCTACATAATTATCGCTATTTCCAAAATCAGTTAATAGTGTAATTATTTGTGCTTTATTATTCATTCTTCATTTTTATTTTTAAATATTCAGTTAATTCTTTATTTATTATTTCTTCATCACCAACATTTAATTCAATTAATCTTTTTAAATTAGCAAAACTATCAATATCAACTTTTTCAAAATAAACAGCAATCCCATTATCTGCTACTCTGATGATGATTGCTTCTGTTTTAATTATTAGATTTTCTTCTTCTTTTAAAACAATAGTAATTTTTATTTTATCTTCAATTTTAAAATCAGTTGTATTATCCAATTTTAAGAAAGCACCTTTTAAACTTATATTTTGTAATTCAACATTATTATATTTTTTGCCGTCTTTTTCTAATTCAACTTTTTGCTCAAATTTTACTCGTGAGAAAATTCTTTTTTCTTTTTCCATAATTACACTTCCTGAATTTAATCAAAAGGTAATATTTTAAAATCATTATCACCATATTTAAAAGTAACATAAGAGTATTTATTATCATCTTTGATAAACTTATTTAAATTTGCAATAATTATTTTAGTGCCAGCAAATACTTTGTTTTTGCATTTTATTTTTGCCTGATAATCTGGTTTTATTAAATTTTTTAATTGATTAATTTCATTTAAAATATCTTCTAATTTTGATGTCGCTCTATCAAGCATTGCTTTTAATTGCTTTAACTGTTCACTCTCTTTTTCATTTATTGTATTATTTAATTTTTTTCTTTCCAGAGTCTCAACACCAAGTGCTATTTTATTTACTTTTTTTAATTCTTCAACACGTTTCTCATTTAATGAATTTATTTTAAATAAAATTTCAGGGTCAACACCTGCTTCTATTTCTGTGTATGTTCCACCAATTGCACCTAATTCTTTTGCTATCACTTGTTTGCCTGCTCTTGTTATACCACCAATAATTGCACCTTTATCACCTTTAACCAATACAGTATTACCAGCACTAATATTACTATGCATAATTACTTTATCAACAATAATATTTTCACCTGCTATGACATTACCATTTTCAATAAATTTTGCATAAACATTTTTTTCTGATTTTATTAGTGATTCACCTTTGCCTAATATACCGCCTTCGATAATTATATTATCTTTCGAATAAATATAACTTTTGCCAACATATTTTTTTATTATTATTTCACCATCAGCAATAACTTTAAAATTATCTTCAACTTTTCCATTTATTATTACTGTTCCAGCAAAATTTATATTTCCTGTCGAGTAGTTTATATCACTATCAATATGTAAAATTTTTTCAATAAATAATTTATTATCACGAACAATAATTCTACCATCAATTTTAGAAATTAATTTACTGCCATCTTTTGATAATTCAATTGTTTCTTTATTATAATTAAATTCTTTATCAATACCATCAATAGCTGGAATAGTTTTACCAAAAATATTTATTCCAGCTTTTCCTTTTGTCGCAAATTTTTTTTCTGCTATTATATCACCTTTTTTTATTGATTGAATAAAGCCAAGTTCTTTTAAATCAACATTTCCTTTTTCATCAATAATTTGCGGCTTTATTTTTGGTTCTAAATTAACTTTATAAAATATTTCTGCATCTTCACCTTTCTCTGGCGGAAGCCCTTTTGCAATTAAAATTTTTTTGAAATAAATTTCTTTTTCAATTACCTCTTTAATTGTATCATTTAAAATACCATAAGTTATTCCTTTTGATTGGAGACCAGAAAAAATATCTTCAACATTTATTTTAGCACCACCTGGTTTTGGTGGGTACATAATTAAATATGCTTCTAATTTATCAATTGAAACTTCAATTTTAAAATAAGCATTTAAAGCTTCGCCGTGTGGCCAATCAGCAATACGAAGTGGTTGACTATTCTTTTCTGCAACTGCTTTTTTTATTAGTTCTTCATTTACATTTTCGAGTTTTAAAACTCTTACTCTATTTAATATTTCATCAATTGAGACAGGTTTTCCTGATTTGCCTGGTGGATAAACAGTTAAATATGCACCATTATCCTTATAATCAATGCTAAAATAACCATCAAGTTCTTCGCTAATTTTTAAGGCTTCTTCAACTCTTAAATCAGAATAATCATTTTTTTCTTGAGAAATTTTTGGTTTGATTTTTAAAACCCAATTTTTTTTAAAGAAAAAAAAATTTCCACCTTTTCGTTTGATTGTTATTATTAAATCATCTGGCGAGTTTAATTTGAAGTAATTTAAAGCTTTCTGTAAGACATCATTAAAACTCAAACCTTTAAATTCTTTTTCTTCTATTTTCATTAAATAATATAAAATGCTGGAGGCGGGACTCGAACCCGCAAGGGTTGCCCCATACGCCCCTCAAACGTACGTGTATACCAATTCCACCACTCCAGCAAATTTTATTTTTTTTCTTCTTTTATTTTATTTAAAATTTTAAATAATTTTATTGGTTCAAAAGGTTTATATAAACAATATTTTAAACCTTCTAATTTTGCACGAACAATAGTATGTTTAAAATCATAGCCAAAACCAGTCATAAAAATTACTTCGATGTCATCGCGTTTTTGTTTTATCTTTTGATATAATGAATAACCATCAAGTTCTGGCATTGCAATATCAGTTAGAATCACAAAGCAATTTAAACCATTTATTATATCATTCAACGCTTTCTTTGGTTCGTTGTAAATAATAACTTTATAGTTTTCAGTTGTTAAAACATCCTTCAGCATTTCTAATATTGTTTCATCGTCATCAATGATCACTATTGGTTTATCATCCATTTAAAACAAATTTTATAACATATTTTAAAAGAGATTGTCAAGATTTATAAAAAATCAATAATTGGACTTGAAGGTTCTGCTTTTTTCTTTTTTGGTGGTAAACCAGCCAAATAACCTTCACGACCACCAATAACAGCTAATTTGAATGCTTCTGCAATTTTATATGGATTTTTTGCAGTTGCTAATGCTGTATTAATTAACACAGCAGAAGCGCCTAATTCCATTGCTTTTGCAGCGTCAGAAGGCGCACCAATACCAGCATCAATTATTACTGGCACATTTGCTTGTTCAATAATAATTTCAAGCATTTCAATTGATTTTAAACCTTGATTAGAACCAATAGGTGAACCAAGTGGCATTACAGCTGCACAACCAACTTCTTCTAATCTTTTTGCAAGAATAGGGTCTGGCTCAATATATGGAAAAACATAAAAACCTTCTTTAACTAATATTTCAGCTGCTTTTAATGTTTCTATTGAGTCTGGTAATAAATAATTTGGTTCTGGCGTGACCTCTAATTTTATCCAATTTGATATACCTGTTGCTTTTGCTAATCTTGCAAGTTTTATCGCATCATCAGCATCACGTGCACCAGCTGTATTAGGCATTATCTTTATTTTTTCTATGTTTATATAATCTAAAATATTTTCTGTAATCTTATTGAAATTTACACGGCGCATTGAAACTGTTACGACTTCTGTTTCGCTTATTTCTATTACTTTTTTCATTATCTGATTTGATGCAAATTTTCCTGTTCCAACAAATAATCTTGATTTTAATTTAGCATCAGCAATTTCAAAAATATCTAATTCATTATTTTTATTATTCATTTTTTTATCTTCTCTTTTATAAAAAAATTTCTGTACCTATACCAGCATCAGTGAATATTTCAAGCAATAAAGAATGCATTACTCCACCATTTATTATATGCACTTTTTTTACACCAGATTCAAGTGCTTCTATACAACTTTTTATTTTTGGTATCATTCCTTCACTTATTATTCCGTCTTTTATTAATTTTTCTGCTTCACTAACTTTAATTGATTTGATTAAACTATCAGGATTATTTATATCTTTTAAAATACCATTTACATTTGTCATAAAAATTAATTTTTCTGCTTTTAATTTAGCAGCAACAGCATAAGCAACTACATCAGCATTAACATTCAAACTTAAACCACCATCAATATTTTCACCAATTGGAGCAATAACTGGTATATAATCATTTTTTAAAAGTAAATCAATTAAATCTGTATTTATATTTATTATTTCACCAACTAAACCTAAACTCAATTCAATTATATTTCCATTTGCATCTAATTTTTTTATTGGTTCTTTTGGCTTTGCTTGAATTGTTGAAGCATCTTTACCAGTAATACCAACTGCTTTACAACCATTTTTATTTAATAATGAAACAAGACCTTTATTTACTTTTCCGCCTAATACCATTTCAACAATATTCATTGTTTCTGAATCAGTAACACGCAAACCATCAATAAATTCTGGTTTTTTACCAACTTTTTTCATTAATTCAGAAATTTCAATTCCACCACCGTGTATTATAACTGGTTTAATTCCAACATATTTTAATAATGTAATATCAGTCATAGTTGCTTTTTTCAACTCATCATTTTCCATTGCTGCTCCACCATATTTAATTACAATTATTTTGTTGCTAAATTCTTTAATATATGGCAATGCTTCTATAATGTGTTCACATCGTAATTCATAATCATTCATCTTTTTTTCTCCTTTTATTTTTTATATATGGATATTCAACAGAAACAGTAGTGTAAATACCACCCCGCACATTAAAAATACCAGTTACTTTCATTTGGCGTGGTTTTAATAATTTTACTAAATCGTCACAAATAAGATTTATTACTTCTTCGTGATAATGACCTTCATCTCTATAAGACCATAAATATAATTTTAATGATTTTAATTCAACTATTTTTTTATCCGGAATATAATCAATTTTAATAGTAGCAAAATCAGGTTGACCTGTGACAGGGCAAACACAGGTAAATTCAGGGCATTCAATATTAACCCAATAATCTCTATCAGGTTTTTTATTCTCAACTGCTAATAATTGTTTTGATGGTTTTGTAGGCATTATATCACCTTTTTTATATAAGGAATTTTATCATCTATACCTGCTTCCTTAAAACCATTTAATCTCAAAACACAGGAATCACAAATACCACAGGCTTTTTTTTCGTTTTTATAACAGGACCAGGATAAATGTAATGGTGCATTTAGTTTGATACCTAATTTTACAATTTCACTTTTTTTCTTATGTAGTAGTGGTGCAATAATTTTTATTTTTGTTTCAGGTTTTGTTCCTGCATTTATTGCTGCTTCTATTTTTTTTAAAAATACTTTTGTTGTATCAGGATAACCTGAACTGTCTTCTTCAACAGCACCAATATAAATATTATTAGCACCAATTGCTTCCGCCCAACTTGTTGCAATTGCAAGGAAATTTCCATTTCTAAAAGGAACATAAGTAACTGGTATTTCATTTTTTTTTCTTTTATCATTAAATTCTGGAACTTTTATTTTTTTGTCAGTTAAAGCAGAAGCACCAATTTTTATTAGATAATCAATGTTAACAATTAAACGATTTTTAATTTTATAATAATTTGCAATATCAATAAATGATTTTAATTCACGACTGGCAGTTCGATGTTTATATGAAATATGTAATAAAGAAACAGAAGTACTATTTGAAATAGCAATAGCAGTAGTAACACAAGAATCCATACCACCTGATAATAATACGATAGAATGCATAATAAAATATCACCTCATTTATAAAGTTAGATAAATATATAAGAATAAAAAATTTTTTTCAAGGTTTTTTTCTGAAATAAAAAAATTTCTTGACTATTATATATAATTTATGAAAAAATCCAAAAAATGAAATTGATAATAGAAAAGAAAATTTCAATAAAAATTTTTTTAATTTGGTTTATTATTAATTTATTATTTTCAAATTTAAAAATTAATGTTAGTGATGGTTACACTCAATATTTAGCAGCAAAAAATTTTATTGAAAAAAAACATTTTTATATTGATGAAGCGAATGTCAAAAAATATCCAGAACAATTTTTTAAAGGAAAAAATAATAAATATTATTCTATTTTCCAACCAGGTTCTATTTTCGTTTTAATTCCTTTTTATTTAAGTGGTAAGATAATATCATTATTTTCCCCAAACCAATATAAAGAAAAAATAATACAAATTTTTATTAGTTTAATGCCAGATGTTTTCACTGCTCTAATTTTATTATTAATTTTTTTGATTATCAAAAAATATAATTTTCACGAAAAAATACTTGTTCATATTTTTTTACTCTATTTTGCTACAATTATGCCTTTTTATAATAATGCTAATTTTAATGAACCACTTCAAACTTTTTTATTATTATTTTCTGTGTATTTGATTTTTCTTTATAAAACAGATCAAGAAAAATTTTTTGTTTTATTAGCAGGATTTTTATTAGGTTTTGCAATATGTGTTAGATTTGATTCTTTGCCTTTTTCTTTTTTGATTATTCTATTTTCAATTTATTATTTTTACAAATCAAGAAAAATTATAAACATTGTTTATTTATTATTATCTTTCATAGTGATGATAATTTTTCTTTTTATTTACTATTATTTAATTAGTGGTAAATTATTAGTATTACGCGCTGATGTGGATCCAGGCTTAAAAATAATTTTGAATTTTAAAAGTTTAATTTTATTACTTTTTGGACCAAATTATGGTTTCTTCATTTATCAACCAATTTTCTTTTTTATCATTATTTATCTAATAAAAAAATTTAGAATAATAATTCAGAATTTTATTTGTATTGTTTCATTATCAATATTTGTCTTAAATATTTTATTTTTAAGTATTTTACAGAATTTTCATGGCGGCTGGAATTGGGGACCAAGATTATTATATAAAACTATTCCATTTATGCTAATTTTATTTTTAATTTATTATAAAAATGAAGAAAAAAATCATTTTATTCTATTTCTTGTTCCTTCAATATTTATAAACTTACTTGGTTTATTATATGGTGTAGGCGGTGGTTTTTTATTTTGTGTAAAAAATAATTTAATTAGAATGTATTATTCGCAATATATCCCTATTTATTCAACAATTGAAATGAATATAAGGTTTTTTATAATGGATTTAATTAATAAAAAAATGCTATTACACAACATTGATTTATCTGAATATAAACGAATAGAACCATTATTATTTAGATTTAAATTTGGTCCTATATTATTTTTATTATTTTTTATTTTTATAATCTATTTTTTAAAAAAAATTCAAATCGACCAAAAATAATATGGAATATATAAATTGTCCTTTATGTAATTCAAATTTATATAATGTATTATATGAGAAAAATATTTTAAATGAGAAAAATGATGAGAATGATATATATAAATGTACAAGTTATAAATTTTCTGATTATTATCGAATAGTAAAATGTAAGGAATGTGGTTTAGTATATAATAATCCAAGAGAAGATTTTAATAAATTATTAAAGTTTTATGAAGATGTGATTGATAATGATTATCTTAAACAACAAATAGCAAGAGAAATAACATATAAGAAATTATTAGATACATTAATAAAGTATAAAAATTGCGGTAAATTATTAGATATTGGATGTTATACCGGATTTTTTTTAAAATTAGCAAAAACTAAAAATTTTATAGTTAAAGGAATTGAACCAAGTAAATGGGCAGCAAATTATGCAAAGAGTATTCTGAATTTAGATGTTATAAATACAAATATTTTTGATTATCAACCATTTGAAAAATTTGATGTAATTACTATGTGGGATGTAATTGAACATTTACCTAATATTAATGATGTTTTTATTAAATGTAATAAAATGTTAAATGATAAAGGCATCATTGCTTTTTCAACACATAACATTGATTCTTTTGCTTCAAAATTATTAAAAAGTAATTATCCCTTTATTATGCGAATGCATATTTCTCATTTCAGTTTTAAAACTATTAAATATCTTTTAAATAAAACTGGTTTTAATATAGTAAGAATTGAGGAACATAATAGATATTTAAAATTAGATTATTTTTTGGATAGGCTCAATTCTTATTTACCATATTTTAAGAGATTAACATTATTTATTAAAAATATATTACCAGAAAATAAACTAATTAAAATTAATAAAATTGGTTTAATAAATTGCTGGGCAGTCAAATCTAAAGAGATTTAATAATTTTAATCTATCTTAAATAAATTATTTGACATTATATCTTATAGTTAATAGTTTATCTTGTTTTATTATGCTTAATTTCTATTGGCTCATTTACAAAAAATTTAAAATTTTCAATTTGACAATTTTATATAAAATTTGATAAAATAAAAAATTTAAAATATGAAATCACAAAAAAGTAAAAAAACAAGAAAATATATTGTGATTACCGGTGGAGTGTTATCAGGACTTGGTAAAGGTATCGCTACTGCAAGTATTGGCAGATTGCTTGCCTCAAAATTAAAAATCATACCAATCAAATGTGATGGTTATTTAAATACAGATCCCGGCACAATGAACCCAATCGAACATGGTGAAGTTTTTGTTCTTGATGATGGTGGAGAAGTTGATATGGATTTTGGTCATTATGAACGCTTTCTTAATATAAATTGTAAGTTCGGTTGGAATTTAACTATGGGGAAAATATTCAAGAGCATTTTAGAAAAAGAACGGCGTGGTGAATTTTTAGGTAAGACTGTTCAATATATTCCACATGTAACAAATGAAATCAAAAATAAAATATATGAAATAGCAGAGAAAGAAAATGCTGATTTAGTTTTAATAGAAATAGGTGGAACTGTTGGTGATATGGAAAATGAATTATATCTGGAAGCAGTAAGACAATTAAGATTAGAAATAGGAGAAGAAAATATTATATTTATTCATCTTACTTATATACCAATAATGACAGGTGTTGAAGAACAAAAATCAAAGCCAACACAACAAAGTGTAAAATTATTACAAGAAAAAGGAATTGAACCTGATATAATAATTGGCAGATGTAAAGAATATATAACAGAAAAAATCAAAGAAAAAATAGCATTATTTTGTAATGTTGAAAAAAATTGTGTAATTTCTGGTATTGATGTTAATACTGTTTATGAAATTCCAATTATATATGAAAAAGAAGGATTAAGTGAAATAATACATAAGAAATTAAATATTTATAGTCCACCCAATTTAGAAAAATGGAAAAAATATGTAGAAAAAATAAAAAATAATAAAAATCAAAAAAAAATAAAAATTGCAATATGTGGCAAATATACGAGTTTAGGCGATTCTTATGCAAGCATAATTGAGACATTAAATCATTGTCGTGCAAATTTAGATGTTTTTATAGAAATCAAATGGATTGATACAACTGATACAAATAATAATTTCATAAATGAATTATCTGATGTAAATGGAATAATTGTGCCAGGTGGATTTGGTGTTCGTGGTTTAGAAGGAAAAATTTCAATTATAAAATATGCACGCGAAAATAATATACCATTTTTAGGTATATGTTTGGGTATGCAATTAGCAGTAATAGAATTTGCAAGAAATGTTTGTGGAATAAAAGATGCCCATACAACAGAGATATTAAGTGAAGTAAAAGAGAAAATAACTCCAATAATTGATTTATTGCCTGAGCAAAAAAAAGTAGAAAATAAAGGTGGCAGTATGCGATTAGGTGGACAAAATGTTTATTTAAAAAAAGGTAGTTTAGCGAGCAAAATATATGGTAAAGATATAATAAGAATGAGATTTAGACATAGATATGAAGTTAATCCTGAATATATAAAACAATTAGAAAAAAATGGTTTAATATTTAGCGGTTATACAAAAGATAAAAGGATAATGCAAATACTTGAATTAAAGGAACATAAATATTTTATTGGTTGTCAATTTCATCCTGAATTAACTTCTCGTTTAGAGAAACCAGACCCATTTTTTTTATATTTAATAAAAAATTGTATTGAATAAAAATTTAGTTAATAAATACAAAATAAAAATAGGAAGGTGAAAAAATGAAAGGCGGATTAGAAATAGATATTATATCAATGAGTGATTTTAATCGAGAGCAAATTGAATTTATACTTGAAACAGCAAGAAATATAAAAAAAGCAACATTAAATAATGAGTCAACCTATAAAGGTTTACTCAATAATATTAAGATAGCAACAGCGTTTACAGAAATAAGCACCAGAACAAATTTAAGTTCAAGAACAGCAGGTTTTGAATTAGGTTCTATTGTTGATGGTTTTTCATCAGGCGAAGCAACATCACTTGGTAAAGGCGAAAGTTGGGCTGATACTTTGAGAATGTTAATTGGTTATAGAAATCGAATAATAGTAATGCGTCATCATCTTGATGGTTCTGCACGCTGGGCTTCAATTGTTTCTGATATGGCTTTTGAAGATGAGAAAAGAAAATGTCCAGAAGATGTAAGCCGTCGTCGCACAATGATAGTAAATGGAGGAGATGGTAAAAATCAGCATCCTACACAATGTTTGTTAGATTTATTTACAATAAAAGAAATACTTGGTCGATTAGATGATTTTGACCTTGGTTTATTTAATGATTTAAAATATGGGCGAACAACACATTCGCTAATTACAATTGCACCTTTATTTAAAAATATTAGATTACATTTAGCATTTCCACCAGGTTTTGGTCCTGAAAAACATTATATTGATTTTTTAAAAAGAAATAAAGTTCAGTTTTTTATCTATGATAATATTTTTGAAGCATTAGAAAAAGTTGATATTGCTTATGTAACTCGTTTTCAAAAAGAAAGATTTCGTGATGAAAATGAACGAAAAAATATTGGCAAAAATTGGTCAATAACATTAGATTTACTTAAAAAATTAAATATAAGAAAAAATATGAAAATTTTACATCCATTGCCAATAGATAAAGAGATGCAAGAAATTCATTATTCAGTTAATAATTCAGAATATGCTTATTATTATCAACAAGCAACAAATGGAATGTATGTTCGTGAAGCAATTTATGGTTTGATTACTGGTAAAATTTCATCAACAAATATACCAATATATCACGCAGAAAAATCAGATACAAATATCAAAATTATTGAATTGCCAGTTCATATACATAAAAAAGAATTGCAGAATCCACGCTCAGGTTATATAGATAATGATGGTATTGTAATTGACCATATAGCAGTAAATCGTGCTCGTCGTTTAGCAGGATTTTTAGGTTTTGAACACAATGAGACAATACCATTAACACTTGCTAAATGCTTACAAAGTAAGAGTGGCAAAAAAGATATGCTTAAAATCCACACAAAATACGAATTATCAGAACGTGATTTATTAAAAATAGCAATTATATCACCCTCTGCAAGAATTAGTATAATTGAAAATGGAAAAGTAAAAAGAAAAATTTCAGTTCAATTACCTGATAAAATTGATAATTTAATTTATTGTAATAATGAAAAATGTATTAGCAATCCAATTTATAAAGAAGGTGTAGTTTGTTCACATTATGTAATATCAACTGACCCTCTTATTATCAAATGCTTATATTGTGAAAATGAAATGTCATTTGAAACAATTTGGAATAATAAGTTATTTATTTATGATTAAAAATATTTAAAAAAGAAAGTGAGAAAAATAATGAAAAAATTTTTTAATATTTTGATTATAATTTTATTTACATTAATAGCGTGTAATCAAAAAGGGCAAGAACAACAACAAATTCAAACTATTCAAAAAGAAGCAGAAATAACAAATAATTTTAATGGAAAAGTTCAGGTAGTTTTTTTTACACCTGATTATCGCGAAGAATTTGATGGCTATAGTTTAGATGATAGAGGCTTAAATGCAGCAATAAATAATACAATAAGAAATAATATAGGTGATGCAATATTAATTCTCACACCTGATAAAACAATTTTAATTGATGCAAGTCTTCCAGCACGTGAAAAATATTTAGTAATTCCATATTTACAAAAAGTAGGCAGAACTAAAATTGATTTATTTGTAGTTACACATCCACATTTTGATCATTATGGCGGCGCTCTTTATTTATTAAATAATTTTCCTGTTGAAAAAGTATTGGTTTGTGGAGCACCGCATCCTTCTAATGCGTATAAAGCAATGTTTGAAATAATAAAAGAAAAAAATATTTTATTAGGTATTCCAAAGGAAGGTGAAAAACTTGATTTTGGAGCGAACATAGAAGCAGAAGTAATAAAAAGCGGAATAAAAGAATGGTATGAAGATGGCAATTATAATAATCAATCAATATATATCAAAATGAGAGTGAATAAAATAAAATTTTTGTTTGCTGGTGATGGAGAATATGAAAGTGAAAAATACATATTAAAAAAAGGTTATGATATAAAAGCAAATATATTAAAAGTTGCTCATCATGGTAGTGCTACATCAACTTTTTATCCTTTTTTAAAAGCAGTTAATCCTGAGGTTGGCATAATTTTAGTTGGTAAAAATAATGTTTATGGATTACCAAAAATGAGTGTTATTAATAGATTATCAATTTATGGAACGAAAGTTTATCGTACAGATTTAGTTGGTAATATTTATTTAGAAACTGATGGCGATACATATACAATAAAAGTTGATTATCCAGCAAATATAAAATTTCCACAATTTGAAATTAGTGCTGAAATAAAAGATAAATATCTTGAATATGAAAGCTTAGGTGAAGAAGCATTAAGATTAAATAAAACATTTTCTGCAATCAAGTATTATAACGAAGCTATAAAACTATATGATAAAAATCCGACAACATATCAAAAATTAGGATATGCATATAGACGCGATTTTGATTTTAAAAGAGCAGAAGAAAATTTTTTAAAAGCACTTGCTATAGATGATAATGAAGCTTTTAGCCATTTATATTTAGGCCTTTTTTATGCTTATAATTATGATAAGAATAATCAAAAAGATGAAAAAGAAAAAGCATTAAATCATTTACTCAAATTTAAAAAAATATTATCACGCAGTCCTGTTGATAATTTAGTTGATGAAACAATTTATTATTTAAAAAACGGTATAAAACGAACAAAAGAAGAAGATTATTATGATAGATACTAATTATATTTGTGTTGTTGGTAGTTCTCATATTGATATGATTATTTATACAGAGCGAATACCAAAATTAGGTGAAACAGTGCTTGGCAAAACATATCAAAAAGGTTTTGGTGGTAAAGGTGCAAATCAAGCAATAGTTATTTCACGATTAGGAGCACCTGTAAAGTTTATTTCAAAAATAGGTAATGATAAATCAGGTAAAAGTGTATTAAAGAATTTAAAAAAGAATAACATTGCAACAGAAAATATATTTATCTCAAAAAAGAATAAAACAGGTTCAGCATTAATAATGATAAATTCAATAGGCCAGCGTTCAATTCTTGTCGCGCAAGGTGCTAATGCTGATTTAGATATTGAAGATATTGATGCCTCTATCGAGATTTTAAAAAATTCTAAAATATTGCTAACACAACTTGAAATACCTGTTTCAACTATTGAGTATTGCTTCAAATTTACTAAAAGATTTGGAATAATAAATATATTAAATGCTTCACCTGCTTTTAAATTATCTGATGATTTATTAAAACTTGTTGATATAATTATTATAAATCAAATAGAAGCAGAAATAATTACTGGCAGAATGGCGAGCCATATAGAAGCAGCCACAAAAGCAGGACAATATTTGATTGAGCGTGGTGTTAATAATGTAATTATTACAATGGATAATACAGGTGTTCTGCTTGTATCAAAAAATCTAACAAAACATTTTCCATATTATCGAGTAAAAATAAAAGATAAATCAGGTGCAAGCAGTGCTTTTAGTGGTGCACTTGCTGTTGCATTATATAAAGGTTCTACATTACCTGCGGCAATTGAATATGCAAATGCAGTATCAGCATTAACAATTAGTAAATATGGCATACAAAAGACATTTCCAACAGCAGAAAAAGTAGAAGAATTTATCAAAGATAATCAGACAAATAAAGAATCAAGTATAATAACAACAAAAAATAAGACAGTTCAGGAATTATATAAAATAGCGAATGAAATCAGGAAAGATGTAATACAGATGCTTGCAATAGCAAAATCAGGTCATCCTGGTGGTTCTTTATCTGCAATTGAAATTTTAACAACACTTTATTTTAGTGTAATGACATATAATCCAAAAGAACCACGCTGGGAAAATCGAGACAGATTTATTTTATCAAAAGGACATGGTGCACCAGCATATTATGCTGTTCTTGCAAGAGCAGGTTTTTTTGAAAGAGAACAATTATGGACATTAAGAAAAATCAATAGTAAATTACAAGGTCATCCAGATATGAATAAAACACCTGGTGTTGATATGACAACAGGTTCTTTAGGCCAGGGACTTTCTGCTGCTAATGGAATGGCTATGATTGGCAAATTATTTAAAAAGAATTATAAAGTCTATGTTTTACTTGGTGATGGTGAAGTCGAGGAAGGCGAGATATGGGAAGCAGCTATGACTGCAAATCATTATAAATTAGATAATTTAATTGCTATAATTGATTATAATGGTCTTCAAATTGATGGTTCTGTTTTTCAGGTAAAATCAACTATAGAACCACTTGCTGATAAATGGATTTCATTTGGCTGGTATGTAATTACAGTAAATGGTCATGATATAGAAGAATTGCTGCTCGCATTTAAAAAAGCAAATGAAATAATTGATAGACCAAAAATGATAATTGCATATACAATAAAAGGCAAAGGAATTTCATTTATGGAACGAGTAGTAGATTATCACGGCTCTGTTTTATCAGAAAGCGAATGTCAAAAAGCATTGGAAGAATTAAAATATATTTAATAAAAAAAATTGAACTAAAAAAAGGAGAAAAATAATGAATATTTCTAACTATTATAAAAATGCTACAAAAGAAGAAATAATAAATGAATTAATCAAAGTCAAAGTTGAATTACAAAATTTAAGAAAAAATTATATAGCATTAAAAAATGAAAAAGAAAAAATAGAAGAAGAAATAAAAATAAATAATGAATTATTAGCAATTCAAAAAACTAAAAAAAGTTATAAAAAATTAATAAATGAGAAAATAAAGGCTTATGAAAATTTATTATCTGCATTACCAGTGATAGTTTATAAAATAGATGAAAATGGTTTTTTTACTTATGTTAATGATGAAATAAAATCACTTGGTTATAAAAAGGAAGAATTAATAGGAAAACATTTTAGTGTAATTGTCCATCCTGATGATTTAGAAAAAATAAGCAGGAAATATGTATTACCAAAATATAAAGGAAAAATCACAGGTTCTAAATATTCACCTAAATTATTTGATGAACGAAGAACAGGTTCAAGAAAGACATCAAATTTGTTAATAAGATTAATTCCAAAAGAAAGTAAAGAAGATGAAACTTATGGAATTTTAACTTCTTATGGTGAAGTTGTAGCAGCAGGTTCATATTTAAAAAATGAAAATAATTCTCAAAAGAAAGTAGGAACAGTTGGAATTATTGTAAATGTTACTGAAAAAATTAGATTACAAAATCAATTATTACAAACAGAAAAATTAACAGCAGTTGGACAATTAGCAGCAGGTATTTCTCACGAATTTAATAATATACTTGGAATTATATTAGGTAATACACAATTGTTATCGTTATATCATCAAAAACGAATTAAAAATTTGCATTCAAAAGCAATAAAATTATTACAGACAATAGAACGCCAAACAAAAATTGGCAGTGATATTGTTTCACGATTATTACAATTTGCTTCCCCAAAAGAACCTCAAAAAAATTATTGTAAAATTGAAGATGTGATAAATGAAGTAATAAATATGCAAAAGAAACAATTGCAATTAGAGAATATAGAAATTATATGTAACTATTATACACATTCATTAGTTAATATAGATAAGATACAGATGCAACAGGTGATATTAAATTTAATATTAAATGCTCGTGATGCAATTAAACCAAAAGGTAGCGGGAAAATTATTATTGAGACAAAACAAATTGAAGATAAAATTGTTATTATATTTCAGGATACTGGTATTGGTATGGCTGATGATATAAAGAAAAAAATTTTTGAACCATTTTTTACAACCAAAGGTGCACATTCACAGGATAGTTATGGTTTAAAAGGCACTGGTTTAGGTTTGTCTATTATTTATATGATTATTCAAAATCATAATGGAATTATTGATGTTGAAAGTGAAGTAAATAAAGGCACTACTTTTACTATCACTTTACCGGTTGCTGATTTTATAAATAATAAAAAATCTGATGATAAAAAAAATTTAATAAAATTATCTAAAAAATGTAAAAAATTAAAAGTATTAATTGTTGATGATGAGATTGAGTTTACAGAATTATTTAAAAATGTCCTTTTGCAATATGGTATAAAAAATGTCATAACTTCCAATGTAAGTAAAGAAGCGTTATCTTTAATTTTTACAAATGATTTTGATGTTATTTTTCTTGATTTGCTTTTACCTGAAATGAGTGGTGAAGTGTTATTCAAAAAAATTAAAGAAATAAAAAATTATATTCCAGTTATATTTATTTCTGGTAAATTAAATCTTGATATTGAAAAATATCTATTAGATGGAATTTTTGCCTTTCTTCAAAAACCATTTACTAATGAAGATTTAATCGAAATATTAAACAAAGTTGCAGAGTATCGTAAAAACTGAATTATTTGTTTTAGGAGGAAGAAAATAAAATGAGATTATCTAAATATTTTATTCCAACATTAAAAGAAGCACCATCTGATGCGGAAATAATTAGCCATAAATTAATGGTTCGTGCTGGTTTAATTAGAAAATTATCTGCTGGTATTTATAATTATTTACCAATTTGTTTTCGTATTATAAAAAAAATTGAAAATATTGTTCGCACAGAAATGGAAAAAGCAGGAGCAATTGAATTATTATTACCAATTTTATCACCTGCAGAATTATGGCAGGAAAGTGGAAGATGGAATGTTTATGGAAAAGAACTAATGCGAATGAAAGATAGGCATAATAGAGATTTTGCACTTGGTCCAACACACGAAGAAATAATTACTGATTTAGTGAGAAATGAAATCAAGTCATATAAAGAACTACCAATATGTTTATTTCAAATACAGACAAAATTTCGTGATGAAATAAGACCGCGATTTGGTGTTATGCGTGCTCGTGAATTTATTATGAAAGATGCATATAGTTTTCATACTGATGAAAAGTCTTTAGATGAGTATTATGATATAATGTTTCAAACATATTCAAATATTTTTAAAAGATGTGGTTTAAGATTTCGCGCAGTGCTTGCTGATTCTGGTGCAATTGGTGGCAAAACAACACATGAATTTATGGTGCTCGCTGATAGTGGTGAATCACTTGTTTTAAGTTGTCCTGATAATAATTGTGGTTATGCTGCGACTGTTGAAACTGCCGAAGGAATAATTGAAGAAATTGAAGAAGAAGAGGAAAAATTACAAATCGAAAAAGTTTTTACACCAGAAAAAAAGACAGTTGATGAAGTATCAGAATTTTTTAATGTTAAATCATATAAATTAGTAAAAACAATTTTATATAAAAGTAACGAACAAATATTTGCAGTTTTAATTCGTGGTGATAGAGAAATAAATGAAGCCAAATTAAGACAGGCTCTTGATGTTGATATTATTGAAATGACTGATAATGAAACAACAAAGAAAATAACAAGAGCAGAAGTAGGATTTGCTGGTCCTATTGGTTTGCCAGATAATGTAAAAATTATTGCTGATAAATCAATAATGAAATTACAAAATTTTATTTGTGGTGCAAATGTAACAAATTATCATTATAAAAATGTAAATTTATCAGATTTAAAAATAGATAAATTTTTTGATTTAGCAATAATTAAAAAAGGTGATAAATGTATTAAATGTGGCAAAATATTAGAAGAATATCGTGGTATTGAAGTTGGTCAAATTTTTAAATTAGGAACTAAATATTCAAAAGCATTAAAATGTTTATTTGCTGCACCTGATGGAAAATTAAAGGAAATGGTAATGGGATGTTATGGCATAGGTATAACACGAATAATTGCAGCAGCAATAGAACAGAATAATGACGAAGATGGAATTATCTGGCCTATTGAAATTGCACCTTTTCAAATTATTGTTATACCATTAAATAAAGAAAATACAGATGAATTTAATGTTGGTGAAAAAATATATCAAGAATTATTAGCAAATAATTATGAAGTTCTATTTGATGATAGAAATGTTTCGCCGGGCTTTAAATTTAAAGATGCTGATTTAATTGGCATACCAATAAAAATAATAATTGGTAAAAAAAATTTACAGGAAAATTGTGTGGAAATTGCTTTGCGAAAAGAAAAGATAAAACATAAAATTGAAATTTCAGCATTAGTAACAGAAATAAAAAAAATTATTAATAACTTAAAAAACGCTTAATAAATGGAACCAATTACACATTTATCATCTGGATATATTATCTATAATCTTTTTTCAGAAAGATTTAATAATGAAAAAAATAGATTTAGAAATACAATAATTATTGCATCTATTTTTCCTGATATTGACGCATTAACTTCTTTTATTTCTTTTGAATTTTCTTTAATTCATCATCGTGGTATTACACATTCAATTTTTGGTGCTTTTTTTTTGGCTTTTTTTTTAACTTTTATTTTTTTTCATAAGAAAGAAAAATTCTGGCAATGTTATTTTTTTTCTTTATTAACTTTATTTATTCATATTTTTCTGGATTTAATTACTTCCTATGGAACACAAATTTTATTGCCTTTTTCAAATAAACGTTTTTCATTAAATCTTGTTTTTATTATTGATTTTTTATATACTTTACCTTTATTATTTTTCTTGCTTTTATTTTTAGCAACAAAAAAAAGATTATTTCTTATTATTGGTTTTATTTATATTTTCTTTTATCCTTTATTAAATTTTATTAGTTTAATTATTTTGAAAGATAAATATTATTCATTAGAAACAAAAAATGTTTATTTTGTTCCAGTTTTATTTACACCAATAAACTGGCGAATTATTATTGATGATGATGGATATTATAAAACAAATCAAATTACAGAATTTTCAAAATTTAATAATTCAAATGAGAAATATAAAAAAGCAAATTTTAATGATGCTGAAATAAATGAATTATATAAACAATTAAAATTTTTAAAAACATATTTATGGTTCACATCATTTCCTGTTTATGAAAAAAAAGTATATGCTGATTACAATGAAATAATTTTGAAAGATTTAAGATTTCATATTAAAGGCAAATTGCCGAAATTTTTTATAAGGCGAAAAGAAGCACCTTTTATGTTAAAAATAATTACTTCAAAAGAAGGGAAAATAATAGATTGGAGTTTTAATAAATAAATTATGCTGAAAATAATCTTACTAATTATTTTTTTGGTTTTTGCTAATATAAATATTTTTGCTAATGAAAAATTATATGATATAAAAGATTTTGTAATTTCAGAAATGAAAGAATCTGAAAAATTGTGGGATTTAAATGCCAAACAAGCAAGTGTTTTAAAAAATGAAAATATATTAGTCAAGAATTTTTATTTAATATTATATAAAGGTGGCACAAAAAGCGCAACAATTACTGGATTAAATGGAACAATTTTTAAAAATAAGAATATTGAGATACGAAATAATGTAAATGTAAAAAATGTAAATGGTGTAATAATAAATACAGAATATTTGTTTTGGGATAATTCTGATTTATCACTTTCTAATGATACTTATGTTACAGTAATAAAAGAGAACAATGAATTATTTTGTAAAGGCATAAAATATTTTGATAACAAAGAATATATAAAATTTTTAAATGAATTTCAATTAAAAAACAGAACATATAAAAATCAGTATGTTAAATCAAATAGAGCAGAGTATTATGTAAATAAAGGCTATATTAAATTAACTGGTGATGTTTCATTTATATATAATGATTATACACTCCAAAATGATTTTTCAGAAATATTTATTGATGAAAAAAATAATTTTAAAAGTTTTTCTGGCTTTGGTAAAAATAAGCTTCTATATTATCAGAATAAAATATTAAGTGATACATTATTTATAAATTTCATAATGCAAAATAAAATTAACTCATTAAATTTTATTCAAAATGTAAGATTTAATTATGATATTTATAATGGGCAAACAAATGATATGTTAATAAAATTAAATGAAGACCAGACAATAAATGAAATAATTTTCAAAGATAAATTTTTAATTAACAATGATACAATTATCATAAATGGAAGAAAATCAAATTTTAATTTTGTTCAGAATAAAATTAAAAATATTGTTGCTAATACATTTTATATAGATTATAAAACAGATAATGAAATAATTCATTTTGTGAATATATTAAATGAAATAAAAATTAAATGTGAATGGTTAAATGATTTAATCAGCAAAATTTTTATTCTTGATAGAAGTAAAATTTTTATAAATGAAAAGAATGAAATAATAGCTGATAATTTTGAAATAAATTTTGATAAACAAAAAAAAGTAAACCAAATAATTATTAAGAAAAATATAATTGCGCAGAAAGATGATTATAAATTTTTTGGTGATTTACTCATTGGTGATTTAGACACTATTTCAATTTATAATAATTTAAAGATGGTAAATATAGTAAATAATGATGAAATGAATTCAGAGAAATGCAAAGTATATTATAATCAAAATAAAAAAATTGACAAAATGGTTTTTTTAAATTTGAATAATTCAATGTTAAATATAGAGAATATAAAAAATGAATAGAGAACTAATTGTAAAAAATTTAAGAAAATTATATAAGAAAAGAGAAGTAGTGCGCGGAATTAGTATGAATTTAAAACAGGGCGAAATAGTTGGTTTATTAGGGCCAAATGGTGCAGGTAAAACAACAACATTTTATATGATTGTTGGCTTAATAAAACCAAATGATGGTTCAATTTATTTAGATAATGAAGATATTACAAATTTACCAATGTATCAACGAGCAAGAAAAGGTATAGGTTATTTACCACAGGAATCATCAGTTTTTAGAAAGCTTACAGTAGAAGAAAATATTCTCGCAGTTTTAGAATTTACAAATTTATCAAAAAAAGAACGAAAAGAAATAAAAGATAAATTAATCGAAGAAATGAATATTGCACATATAGCAAAAAATTTAGGAACACAATTATCCGGTGGTGAACGCAGGCGCGTAGAAATAGCACGTGCACTTGTATTAAATCCATCCTTTTTATTACTTGATGAACCATTCGCAGGAGTTGACCCAATCCGAGTAATTGATATTCAAAATATAATAAAAAAATTAAAAGAAAAAAATATAGGTGTATTGATTACTGACCATAAAGTTCGTGAAACACTTGAAGTTGTTGATAGAGCATATATGATTTCAGATGGTGAAATTTTTTTATCAGGTGATGCAAATAAATTAGCAAATGACCCAACAGCGCGGGAAATATATTTAGGACATAATTTTACTTTATAAATTTATATGCATGAATTTAGTATTTGCTCAAATTTATTTAATATTTTAAATAATGAGATAAAAGAAAAATACAATCTGGAAAATAAAAAAATAAATTCAATAAATATAGTAATAGGAAAATTAAATTGGATTTTTCCAGACATATTTGAAGATTGTTTTAAAATTATAGCAAAGGATACAATATTTCAAAATACAAAATTAAATATTATTTCACAACCAGCAATTATAAAATGTATTGAATGTTCAAATGAATTTGAAATTACAGAACCAATATTTATATGTAATAAATGTTATTCAAATAATATTGAAATTATTACAGGCAATCAACTATATATTGAAAGTATAGATATAGAAGAAAACAAATAAATTATAATTTTTTTAAAAAAGTATGGAAATAAAGAATAAAATTGTTTTAATGCAATCAATTATTATTTTACTTATAATTATTTCGTTTGCTATTTTATTTATTATTATTTTTGCTAAAATTCAAAAAACATTAATAGCAACATCAAATATATTAAGATTAAATATAGAATTATCAAGATTTAAAGAATTTGATAAAAATATTTCACTTGCAATTGAACATTATAATTTTAACAATTTGATACTTTTTAAAAATTATTTAATAAAAGGAATATATGAAATTCAGTTATTTATACAAAATATTGAGCGTGAAAAATATGACCAAAAAATTGAATCATTGAAAGAAATAATTATTATTACAAATGAAATTTATTCTGATTATTCTTCGATAGAAAAATTTTTATTAAAAATAGAACAGACACAAATACCACAAGAAAAAATAATATACAAAGAGAATTTAGATTTTGTAATAGAGAAATTGAAAAATAAAGTTAATTCACTCAATCTAAAATTAAATGCTCTTTATTCAAAATCAAAATCTGAAATGAATTATTATCTTCATTATATTAATAGATTATTTTTAAAAGTAATTGTTTATGGTTTAATTTTTTTATTATTTATTTTTTTAGTGAGTCTATTATTAAATTTTTCTTTTGCAATAAATATCACACGGCCTTTATTTAATTTAATTGCTGTTATGAAAGCAATTGAAAATGGCGATTTTTCGCGCCAAATTATTATACCACAAACAAATGATGAAATATCATATTTAGCCAGTTCATTTAAACAAATGTTAAAAAAGTTAAAGGAACACGAAAAAGAACTTGAAATAACAAATCAAAATTTAATTTATCAAAGAGATAGAATAAATGAAATAAATAAAAAATTAGAAGAAGCAAATAAAATAAAATCTGATTATTTATCAAGTATGGGACACGAATTAAAAACTCCACTTAATTCAATTATTGGTTATGCAAATTTTTTAAAAGAAGATTGTTATTCAATACTTGGTGAGCGAAATAAAGAAGACCTGAATATGATAATATCTCAATCGAATTTTTTATTAAAAATAATTAATTCTATTCTTGAAATATCAAAATTAGAAGCACGTAAAGTGCCTGTATATCTTGATTATTTTGATATTTCTGAACTTATTAATGAATGTTATCAAATAACAAAAAATGAAATAGAAAATAAAGGCTTAAAATTTAGTATTGATGTGGATAAAAATATTAAAAATATTAAAAGTGATATAGAAAAAATTAGAGAAATAATTTTAAATTTACTTTCAAATTCTGTTAAATTTACTGATAAAGGTTTTATTAAAATTTTTGTTCGACAGGCAAGTAAATATGATTACAGGCGTTTCTTACTTCCAACAGAAATAAATTATATTAAAATTATAGTATATGATACAGGAGCAGGAATACCAAAAGAATGTATTAGTAAAATTGGCTCAGAATTTCAACAATTTCATTCTGAAAAAAAACATTTAGGTTCTGGTCTTGGTCTTGCTATTGTTAAAAGATTAGTATCCTTATTAAAAGGATACATTTTCTTTTTTAGTAAAGTAAATAAATACACAATGGTCTACCTTTTTTTAGAATATAGAGCATAGAATTATTTTGTTATTAATTAAAGGAACTTTAAAATATTACAAGATTATCTTTATGTATTACCTCTTCTTGAATATATTTATCATTATATTTATTTTTTATTTCTGCTGATTTTAAACCTTTTAATTTTTTTATAAATTCAGCATCATAATTAACTAAGCCACAACCAATTTCTTTATTATTAAAAATAATTGAAACACAATCACCAAAATTAAAATTGCCTTTAATATTTATTATTCCTGATGGAAGTAAAGATTTATTTTTTTCTATTAGTGCTATTTTTGCTCCTTCATCAATTATAATTTCACCACATCTCTTTAAGTTATATGCAATATATTTTTTCTTTCCTTTTAAACCATTCTCTTTTGCTTTAAAATATGTTCCAATTTTTTCTCCATTTAAAAATTTTGTGATTGAATTTTTTTGTTTTCCATTACAGATTAAGACATTAACACCAGAATTTACAGCTATTTTTGCACTTTCTATTTTTGATTTAAAACCACCAACAGTACTTTCGCGCTTTGATGGTTGGGCATATTCTTCTATTTTTTTTGTTATTTCACTTACTTCATTTATTAACGAATTTTTATCATTTATATTTGCATATAAACCATCAATGTCAGTTAATAATACAAGCAAATCAGCATCAAATAAAATTGCTGTTAATGCTGCTAATTTATCATTATCACCAAATTTAATTTCTTCTGTTGCTACTGTATCATTTTCATTTATTATTGGTATTACTTTTTCTTTTATTAGTTCTTGTAATGTATTACTTGCATTAATATATCTTTCTCTGTTTTGTAAACCACCATGAGTTAATAATAATTGTGCTGTTTTTATATTGTACTTTTTAAAATAATTAGCATAAATGTTCATTAATATTGGTTGACCTATTGCTGCAACTGCTTGTTTTTCACTTATTTTTTTGGGCCGTTTTGTTAAACCTAATTCTAACATTCCAAGTCCAATTGCTCCTGATGATACTATTACTATTTTTTTTTCTTTCATTAGATTTGATATTTCATTTGTTATATTTTCAAAAAATTCTTTGTTTATTTCTCTATTATTATTTCTTGTTATTAAACTTGTTCCTATTTTTATAACTATTTTTTTAAATTTTTTATTCATATTAATTTCTCCTTACTTCTATTATTATTAAATTTTTTTATCTACATAAATATAATAATCCTTGTTGTTCAATTTCTTTTATTCCTTTTTCATTTAATTCTAATATTCTTTCAGGATAATTTATACAATGATAATTTGTAATTTTTGGGAAATTTAACAATTCTTTTTTTACATAGTCATTTTTGTATTTAATTGCTAAATATGGCAACCATAAATTATAAATATATGATTTTATCCTGAAATTTTGTATATCTGTTTTTAGTTTATTAAATAAAAAATATTCTTTAAACCATACATATAATTCACTAATTCTTTTCTTTTCTTTTATTTCTTTTAATTCTGTAAAATTATCGATACTTATTATTTTTAATAAAATTGGTATTAAAATATTTATTCTTAATTTTAAATCAGCTCTGGGATAAACTTTATATTTTTTATAATTGATTTCTATTTTATTTATTAAATATTCATTTTTATTTTTATCAAAAATTTCTAATAATAAATTATAAAAAAATTCTTTTTGGAAATTCAATGAAGAATAATTTAGTTTGTTTATTATTTTTATCCAATCAATATTTTCTGCTATTCGTCTAAATAATTCTTTATTTCTGCTATAACCTGTTATTTCAAATAATTTTATTATTAAGCCAATTTTTTCACCATTTTTTTTTATTAAGTTTTTTATATCTCTTTTTTTGTTTATAAATCTTTTTATTCCTAATTTTATTATTTCTTTTTTTCTTGTTATTTTATCAAGTTTTTTTAATTTGTTTATTAGATGTGTTTTATAAATTGATTGTAAAAAATAATTTTTTAATTCTATTATATCATTTTCTGTTAATTTATTTATTTTATTTTTTAATATTACAATTTGTTTGTTTATTCTTTTTTCAATCTTGTTATCAAGTTCATAAACAAAAATTATTTTTACATTTTTGTAGTTATTATCAATATGATGCTTATGTAAAAAATAATTATTTAAGTTAGTTTCAACTTCTATATCACTTTTAATGATTTTATTTTTTGTGTTTATTGTAAAATCTTTAAAATCAGGACCTTCATAAAAATTATAATATCCACGCTCTATTATTTTAATTATATTATTTTCTATATCTCTAAATGTTTTACCTTTAAATAAATATTTATTGCAATATATTTTTATTATATCTTCTTTGATTTCGTCAGGCATTATTTTTTTCTTCTGCCATCATTTTTAAAAATGCATCAACACATTTTGGACAATATTGTTTACCAGCATTTTCTTTTATTATTTTTATTGCTTCTTCTGGTCTTAACTTTTTTCTGTATGGTCTATTTGATGTCATTGCATCATAGGAATCAACAATAGCAATTATACGAGCACCTAATGGTATTTGTTCTTTACTTATATGCCCTGGATAACCAGCACCATCCCAACGCTCATGGTGGTGTAAAATAAGTGGTATTATTTTTGATAATGATTTTATTGGTTTTAAAATTTCTGCGCCAATTATTGTATGTTCCTGAATTATCAAATATTCATCATCAGTTAATTTATCTGGTTTTAATAATATTTCATCTTTTATCCCTATTTTGCCAATATCATGTAAATTTGCTGCTATCTTTAATTCATTTATTTCATTCTCTGATAATCCCATATATTTACCTAATTTTACTGATAATTCTGCCACACGCTCTGTATGTCCTTTTGTATATTCATCGCGTGCCTCTAATGCTTTTATTAATGATTGTATGGTTAATAACATATATTCTGTTTCTTTTTTATATATATCATATTTCTCAATTATTAATCTATCAATTACAAGTATTAATTTTTCTATATCAAATGGTTTAACAAAATAATGAACAATACCTAATTCATTTGCTTTTTTTATATCATAGGCTTTATCTTTTGAACTCATTATTAAAATTGGTATTTCATTTAATTCATTATCATTTTTTATTTTCTTACATAATTCATAACCATCCATTAATGGCATTTCTATATCAGTTAATATTATATCTGGTTTTTCTTTTTTAATTATTTCATATCCAATTTTACCATTTTCTGCTGTTATTACGCTAAAGCCCTGTTTTAATAGCGAATGTCTTAAATATTCTCTAATTATCTTACTATCATCAATAATTAAAATTTTATTTTTCTTTTTGCTATGAATTATTTTTCTATATCTTTCAATGATTGCTTTAAGTTTTTCACCGTCTATTGGCTTAATCAAATAATCATCTGCTCCATAATTAAATGCTTCTTCGATTGTGATTTTATCACTTCTGCTTGATAGTATTATTATTGGAATGAATCTATTTATATTTTGTTCTTTTATTTTTTTACATAATTCCAAACCATTCATTTCAGGCATTTCAATATCAGTGATTATTAAATCTGGTAAAATTTCATAGTATTTTTTTATAGCTTCTACTCCACTATATGCGTGATAGATTTTATTGTCATTATTTTGTAAAAAATTATTAATTAAACTATGCATTGAATTACTATCATCAACAAAAAGTATTTCAAATTGTTTTTTTACTTTTTTTTCTGGTTCAACTTTTTGTTCTGCTTTTAAATATATATTAAAATAATTTTTTATTTCATTCAAATTTTTTAAATTTATAAAAATTATTTCATCTTTATATTTATTAAATAACTGAGGATTTTCATCTAAATAAATTAAAAAGATTTTAGTATTTAGATTTTGTTCTTTTATTATTTTAAAAATTTTTTTTATAAATTCATCAATATCAAAACCAAAAAATTTATCCTGAATACAAATTATTGATGGTTTTTTTGTTTTTATTTCTTCTTCTAAATCTGATATACTTATATCAAAGAAAGTATAATTAATATTATTTTCAATATAATATTTTTTTAAAACTATTTTTAATAAGTTTAAATCAATAATATTTATTACCATTATTTTAAGTTCCTATTGAATTGCAGTGAAAAAAAATTTCTAAAATGAGTGTTATTTATATCAATTGTATTTATAAATTTTTTAAAAATAATAATTGACAATATTGTTATTATTATATTATAATTATTTTTTAAAATCAATAAAAAAATTTGAGAAATTTTAATGAAAAGGAAGCGTATAATATTAATTTATTTATTTATATTATGTTCATATTTAATCTTTTTCGGCTGCACTTCTTATGAACGAAGATTGGAAAGTTATAATTTTGAAGAATTATTAACCAAAAATAATTTTACAGAAGAGAATGGTTCTTCACTATCATATTTAAATTCTTTAATGTTCAATAATGATTTTAATGATACCTCTTATTTATCAAATTTATACCCAGAAGAAAAATATGATTTTGAGACAATAGATTTTTGTAATCAGCGTGTGCGACTTAATTATAAAGTTCAATATATTTTAAAAAAATATACAACAGATTCAAAAGCAAGAAAAGGAATACAAAATCTAATTTACAAAGCACAATATTATGAAAAAACAATAAAAAATATATTACAAAATGAAGGATTGCCGCTTGACCTTTTTTATGTGTGTGTTCACGAAAGTGGTTTAAATGCCAGAGCAGTTTCACATAAAGGCGCAAAAGGCTGGTGGCAATTTATTGATGAAACAGGTCGTAGATATAATTTAAAAACAATATATCCAATTCAATACGATGAAAGAAATGATTTAGAGAAATCAACAAAAGCAGCTTGTGATTATTTAAGATATTTATATTATAGTTCAGAATATCGTTTTTATGATTGGCTATTAGCTTTAGCAGCATATAATTGTGGGCCACAGACTGTTAGGTATGCAATTATCTATAAAAATGGTATTAAAGATTTTTGGCAATTAGATAGATTACCATTAGAAACAAAAAATTATATTCCACAAATATTAGCATTTAAAATTATTTATGAAAATATTGAAAGATATAATTTTATGAAGGGTTATATTACGCCTTATACTTATGACTTAGTGAAAATAAACCCACCGGTTAAATTAGATTTATATAAAATTAGTTCCTGGCTTGATGTTAGTTTTGAAAAAATAAATTCTTATAATCCACATATAACAAATAAATTACCTGTTGGTATTGATTGCAATATTTATTTACCAGCAAAAACAAAAAAAATATTTTTATCAAAATATAATAATTATATTCAAAACTATGCAAATACAGCGGATTTAAATATATCAATTTCAAATAAAAATAATAAAGATTATTTTTATGAAGCACAAATTGGCGATACATTAGAATCCATTTCTGAAAGATTTAATGTTGATATTTCTGATATTTACTACTGGGATAACAAAGAAAAAAGATGGTTGCAACGAATCTATAACAAGAATAATTTATATAAAGGTGAATTCTTAAAAATCAAAAGTTAAAGAAAAATAAAACACTTGGAGTTAAAATGCCTACAAAATATTTTTTTGATAAATCAATTATTTCATATTTTAAAAAGAAAATTTCTTTTTTAAAAAGAGAAAGAGGTTTATATGCATTAAAAGCAGGAACAGAAGTAGAAGATATGAATTTTGATGAGATTGCTTTTTTTAGAAAAATTTCTGATAAATTAGTTCCTTTAATTGTTAAAATAGGTGGACCGGAAGCAAGAAATGATATACGAGAGTGTATCAAAAATAAAGTTGATGTTATTGTTGCGCCAATGATTGAATCTGAATATAGTTTTATTAATTTTTATAAATCTTTTTTAGATTTAAAACCTGAAAATTTGAATATTAAATTTAGTATAAATATTGAAACTATCACAGCAGTAAAAAATTTAAATCAAATTATTAATAATAAATATTTTAAAAATATTAGTTCTGTGATTATTGGCAGAACTGATTTAGCAGGAAGTATGGGACTTGATGTTGATGATGAATGTGTATATAAAACCTGTAAAAAAATTATTTCTTCTGTTAAAGCAAAAGACCCTTCTTTATTTATTTCTATAGGCGGCAAAATAAAATTTTCTAATATTGAAAAAATTATAACTTATTTAAAACCAGAATTAATAAATACACGGAATATAGTTTTTAAAGTTTCTGAATTTAAAAGTTTTGAGTTTATTAAAGAGTATTTATCCTTTGAAATAGAATTATATAAACATTTTAAAAATTGCATTTCTTATAAAAAATCATTATATGAAAAACGGATAAAGGATAATGAATTAAGATGTAAGTAATGAAAAAAATAAAGTTATTTATTTCATTATTTTTTTTCATTGTAATTTTTTATTCATTATTATCAGATATTTTTAAGATAAAAAGAGAAGATTCAAAAATAAAATTTTTCAAACCAAAAGAAATAGAAGCAGCAAATCAATTAATTACAGAAGAATTAGTAAAACAAAAAAATCTTGCATTATATGAAGCGAAATATTATGAGAAACTTGAAGATAAAAAAGTTTTATGTCTTTTATGTCCTCGTGAATGTGTAATTGAAAATGGGTTTGTTGGCGATTGTCGTGTTCGGGCTAATATCAATGGCAAATTATATTCACTCGTTTATGCTCGCCCTGTTGCAGTAAATATTGACCCAATTGAAAAAAAACCATTTTATCATTTTTTTCCAAAGGAAAGAACACTATCAATAGCAACAGCAGGTTGTAATCTACATTGCATTAATTGTCAGAATTGGACAATATCACAATTAAATCCATTTGATATTGAAAATGTAAATGTTTTATTACCACAGGATGTTGTGCAATTAGCAATAAATAATAATTCGAGAATAATTTCTTATACTTATTCTGAACCCGTTATTTTTTATGAGTATGTTATAGAAACAGCAAAAAAAGCAAAAGAACAAGGTATTAAAAATGTTCTTGTTACAGCTGCTTATATAAATGAAGAACCTTTGAAAGAATTATGTAAATATATAGATGCAGCGACAGTTGATTTAAAAGGCTTTACAGAAAAAGTTTATAGAACATATACAACGGCAAAACTTGCACCTGTATTAAATGCTTTAAAAATAATGAAAAAAGAGAATGTCTGGTTAGAAATATCAAATCTTATTATTCCTGACGCAAATGATTCTGATGAAGAAATACGAAATTTATGTAAATGGATATATGAAAATTTAGGTGCTGAAACGCCATTACATTTTTTGAGATTTTTTCCAAATTATAAATTGAAAAATAAACCACCAACACCACCTGAAACTTTATATAAAGCTTTTGATATTGCTAAAACTGTTGGTTTAAAATATGTATATATTGGAAATTTACTTGAAGATAAAGGACAGGATACTATTTGTCCAAATTGTAAAAAAACAATAATAGTGAGAAAAGGATATTATGTAAAAGAATTAAAAGTAAATAAAAAAGGTAATTGTGAATATTGTGGTTATAAAATATCAGGTTATTTCTCAACAATTGATAAATAACATTATGATGCAAATTAACAAAATTAAAATATAAATATTTTAGAAGTCTCAAATAATAATGTAGTTATATTTAACTTGTCTATCATTTTATTATTTAATAATTTATTTACTTAATTTTTTTTCTATTTTTGCCCAACTATCTTTTAATGGCACTGTGCGATTTATTATTAAATTTTCTGGTGTTGAATCTTTATCAATACAAAAATAACCAAGTCTTAAAAATTGAAATTTATCGCCTATTGCTGCATTTTGTAATCTGTTTTCTACTTTGCAATTTTTTAATACAATTAATGAATTAGGATTTAAGTAATCTTTATAATCTTTATCTTCAGGAATATCATCAAGATTTGGTATGGTAAATAAATGGTCATATAGACGAACTTCTGCATTAACAGCATCAATATCAGAAATCCAGTGTATTGTACCTTTAACTTTTCTACCATCTTTTGACCAGCCACCTTTTGTTTCAGGATCATAAGTGCAAATTATTTCTTTTATTTCACCTGTTACTTTATCTTTTATTATTTCTTTACATTTAATATAATATGCATTCATTAAACGAACTTCATTGCCAGGATAAAGTCGAAAATATTTTGGCGGTGGAACTTCTCTAAAATCATCTTTCTCAATATAAATTATCTTTGTAAAATGAATTTTTCTTTTTCCCATTGTTTCATCTTCTGGATTATTTAGAATTTCTATTTCTTCAATTTGATTATCAGGATAATTTTCAATAATTATTTTTATTGGTTCTAAAACTGCCATTACTCTTTGTGCGCGTTTATTCAAGTCTTCTCGTAAGCAATGCTCTAAATGACTTATATCAACCATACTATTACTTTTAGCAACGCCGATTGCATCACAAAACTGACGAATTGCTTCTGGCGTATAACCTCGTCTTCGTAATCCACTTAGAGTTGGCATTCGTGGATCATCCCAACCACTAACTATTTTTTCTTTAACTAATTCCAATAATTTTCTTTTACTCATTACTGTATAAGTTAGATTTAATCGAGCAAATTCTATTTGTTGTGGATGATAAATTCCTAATTCATCTAAAAACCAATCATATAGTGGTCTATGATCTTCAAATTCAAGTGTGCAAATTGAATGTGTTATTTTTTCGATAGAATCAGAAATACAATGGGCAAAGTCATACATTGGATAAATACACCATTTATTGCCAGTGCGATGATGTGCTACTTTTTTTATTCGATAAATTGCAGGATCTCGCATATTTATATTTGGAGAACTCATATCTATTTTAGCGCGTAGTATTGCTTCGCCTTCTTCAAATTCACCTCTTCGCATTTTCTCAAATAATTCAAGATTTTCTTCAACTGAACGATTACGATATGGACTATCTTTACCTGGTTCAGTTAATGTGCCACGATATTCACGGATTTTATCTGGACTTAACTGACATACATACGCTTTACCTTTTTTTATTAATTGGATTGCATATTCATACAATTGGTCAAAATAATCAGAGGCAAAGAATAAGTTTTCGCCCCAATCAAAACCAAGCCATTTAACATCTTCTTTTATTGATTCAATATATTCAATATCTTCTTTCACTGGATTAGTATCATCAAAACGAAGATGACATTTCCCACCATATTTTTTAGCAATTCCAAAATTTAAACAAATTGATTTTGCGTGTCCTATATGTAAGTAGCCATTCGGTTCTGGTGGAAATCTTGTTACTACTTTACCACCATATTTATTTGTCCTGTTATGTTCATCAATTATTTCTTCAATAAAATTTTTACTTTCATTTTTTTCTTCCATAATAAAACCTCTTTATAAGAATAATTTTTCATCAGTATGCGGTATAAATAATGCCGCTAAAAATTCATCTGTATATTCTGTTTCATTACTTAAATCAAAATATGTAATTTTTTTTGCTACTTCATTTATTTGCTTTCTTATTTCATCATATAATAAATAATATATTGCACCAGTTAATGAAGTATTACCTACAAATAAAAATTTATCAATTGATAATTTTGGCAATAAACCAATATAAATTGAATTTTCAATATTTAAAGAATTTCCAATTCCACCTGATATATAAAATTTATTAATATCATAAAAGTCAAGTTCAAATTTTTTTAATAATAATTTCATACCAGCAAATATTGCTGCTTTTGCTCTTAAAATATTGTCAATGTCAATTTCATCAATATAAATAATTTTATTATGTGCTGTTGATTTTTCATCAAATAAAATAAAGATTTTTTTATTATTTAATTTATCAGTAATTTTATCTGTAAATTTTCCTCGTTTGTCAATATATTTTTTTTCATATAAATGTCTTAATAAACTAATTACGCCAGTTCCACAAATTCCTTTTGGTTTTGTTTCGCCAGCAATAAAGTAATGAAATTTTTCATTATTATAATTTACATCAAAAACAACACCTTCACTATATCGTTCACCACAATTTAATCCAAGTCCTTCAAATGCAGGACCAGCAGAACAAGCACAACCTGCTAATATACCATTACTTGCTAAAATAATTTCGCCATTTGTTCCTAAATCAATTAAAAGTGAATTTTCATGAGTATTTATTAAATTACAATATGCAGCACCTGAAACTAAATCACCACCTAAATAATTTGCAACAGAAGGAATAATAAAAATATTTGCATAATTTAAAAAGTCGAAAAATTGTTTTGCTTGTATTTTACTAAAATTATTTGATACTGGTGAATATGGAAATTCACGAATATATTTAGCATTTAGTCCTAAAAATAAATGAATCATTGTAGTATTTCCTGATATTACTATTGCTGTTATTTCATCTGAATTTATTTTATTTTTATTTAAAAGAAATTTTATTGCTTGTGATAAACCGTTTATTAATGATTGTTGAATTTTTTCGCGATTTTCTTTTTTTAATGAAAATATAATTCGATGAATAATATCAGCACCATATATAATTTGTGGATTATAAAAATTTATTGTATCTAATATATTTACATTATCAAAATCGACTGCACTGATAGAAATAGTTGTTGTGCCTAAATCTATTGCCAATCCTATATTTTTATTTTCAATTTTTTCTGTTATATTTATTAGTTCATATTTTTCATTTGTTTTTAATAAATATATTATAACTTTTGATTGTGAATGAATATAGTTATTTAATTTATTTAATAATGATATATTATTTAATTCAGAAATAATTAGATTTTCTTTTTGTAAAATTAAATTTAAAAAATCAAAATCAGAAATATAAGGTTGTTTAATTTGTAGTGAAAAATCTATATAAATTTTTTTTATTAAAGGAAATTCTTTATATTTATTTTTTACTTCATTAAAAAAAATTTCCTCCTTTGTTTTATATAAATTTTTTTGTTGTAATATAATTGTTGAATCTTTATTAATTTTTGTTTGACAGGCAAGAACAAATTCACCATCTAAATTTACAAGACATTTTTTGCATTTGCCTTCACCACTACAAAGTGCATCAATAAAAATATTATTTTTTTGTAAGAAATCAAGAATAAATGGTGAATCATTTATTATATATTCTTTTTCAAAATCAGCAAAAATTAAACGCACTTTTTTATTCATAAATAATATGTATTTTTTATAAAGAGAAATTAATCAAAAAAGATTATTATGACTAAAAAAATAAAATAAAAAGTTGAGTTAAATCCAACTTCTACCTTTATCTCCTTTTTTCTTCTTTTTATTTTTTTGTTTTTTTTCTTTTACTTTTTCTTTTAAATAATCCAAAAAAAATTCTGGATTATATTTGAGTGATTCTGGAACTTTAATTGAAATTATTTTTACTTTACCACCTCTGTCTCCTATACTGATATCTTCCTTTAATTCATCTATTGCCATATCAATCCAGATCTTTAATCTCTCATCTTTTATAACATTATATTTTTTTATATCTTCAAATATTTCTCTTGCTTTATCGCGTTCATCTAAATGGGCTAATACCATAATTGCTTTTTCAATTTCTTTTATATCGCTTTTTTGTTCATATAAAATTTTAACATACCTGTCAAATTCATTTATTGATAATTTTATTGGCAAATCAAAATCATCAATATAAGAATGTTTCTTAATATACTCTACCATTGCTAAATCTTCTGGTGTTGCGTCTTTTAAAAAATCTTTTTCACTTTTCTTTTTTTTAGCCATTTTTTTCCTCCTTTTATATTTTTTTTGCTGGTGTTATTTTATTTATAAAAAAAATAAAATCAAAATCAGAAAAAGATTGTGAAGATAATGGTTTATATGATGGATTTTTTGCTGAAAACGCTCGAACTTTAAATTGCGTTAAATCTAATTTTTCTTTTAATTTTTTTGTTTGGAAAGCAAAAAATGGTAAATTCAAATTTAAAAAATATTTTTCATAAGTATTATCATCTGGAATATCAGGCACATATTCATCACATAAACCAATAGCAGAACCTATCGAAAGATATTGTTCGTTAAATTTTTCATTTATATAAGAACCAGCAGGCCACCATTCACAATTAGTTGAACCAATTGGCATAAAAACTTTACCTTTTTGAATATGCGCATTATGCATAAAAATAAATAATTTTCCTTTTGTTCGTTCGTGTTCCTTATTAAAAATATATTTAATATTTTCTGAAATTAAAAAATCACGATAAGCAAGTAAAAATTCATAACCTGCTGCCTGTGCAATTGCTGTGTGATAATTCAAATGTTCATTTGTTATTATTGCTAAATGTAAAATTTCATCATATAAGAATTTTCCGCTTTTTTTTATATATTCAAATTTATTTCGTTTAAGTTCAATTAAAATATTATTGATTTCTACCTTTAACTTTAAAGCATTATCAGTAAAACCATACGCTTTTGAAGGATTTGTTAATGCTTCATAAGATTCCCATACTTCTTCTGAATTAAGTAAATCATATATTTTATTTTTATATTTATTATAAATTTGTTCATCATATTTTTTAAAATAATCCAAAATTAAATTTATAAGGAAATGAGGAGCAGCAGGACCATAATTTTTACCTGGAATATCGCAACCATAAAAATATATTTTTCTTTTATTTTCTGGTTTTGAATTATATTCTTTCAGCCAATTTAATAAATCTTCATTTGCTTTAAATCTACCAAAGCCATTATTGATTCCTATATCCATTATTTCTTGATAAGTAACTAAAGATTGGTTATTTATATAATCATTAATTATTTTTGAATGTGGAAAACTGCTTTCAATTGCAATTGCAGAAAAACCATATTTTTCAACAAGTATTTTAAAAATTTTATTTCTTATTTCAAATATTTCTTCTGAACTATGTAATGTTTCACCAAAACTTAAAATGGAAATATTCTCAATAATATTAGAAAAAAATTTTATAAAGAAATTTTCAAACTCAGATAAAGAAAAAGGTATTATTGTATTTTGCATAATGTAATAATAAAAATAAAAATAAAAATAGTCAATAAAAATAGATAGGCAATAAGACTGTATAAAATTTACTTAATTAATTTTAAAATTTCGTCCATCATTTTTAAGGAAACAATTTCGTTGCCTTTTGGTTTTAAATGACAAAAATCAATAAATATTTGTTTTTTTTCATTATCAAAAATATCAGTTAATAAAATTAAATTTTTTTCTTTGGATATTTTTTTTAATTTTTCATAACCACTAATATAAAGATATTTTACTCTTGATGGCATTTTATCAATTATATATTTTTCTTCAAGTGAAAAAAATTTTTTATCAAATAAAATAGGTTGTATAAAAAATAAGGTTTTAATATTTTTTGCTGTAGCAATTAAACGAATAATATCAACATTTTTTAAGTAAATCTCAACTGCTTTATTAATATCATCATCTTTAATATTTTTACCTGAAAATTGAGTATCATCACCAAGCAATTGAAAAAAGATTCTAAAAATAACACTACTTTCAATAAGTTTTAATTTTATTTTTATTAAAAAATTTTTAAAAAGAATAGAAAAAGGTTGACCACCACTAATTCCATATTGACCAATAAACCAATAAAAATATTCACCAGGTTTTAGATTATATCTAAGTGGAGTAAATTCATTAACTCCATCAAGAAATAAAACAATATCTGGTTTAAAATCCAAAACTTCATTAATAAAAAGAATACGCTCCTGTGTACTCATCATTCCAGTTATACCACAATTTATAACTTCAATATTTGGTTTTATTTTTTTAAAATTATTTTCAAGATAATGTGTTATAGTTTCACTATCGGCTCTACCTTCTGCTACTGAACCACCTAATAACATAATTCGTATTATATTTTCTGGTTTCTCTTTTGAATACACTTTATCATTGTGAAAACCATAATTATCAATTGTTCTATTTAATGTTTTTTGATCTGGTTTAAATCTAAAACCAATATATGGATCCCAGAAATATGAAAGTTCACCGATTGGAGAATTATCTGGATATGGTGCTTCATCTATTAAATTTTTATGAACTTTTTTAAAATTTTCAAATTCTTTAATTGCTTTTAATGATAGATATTTTTTTAATGAATATTCTACTATTATTAGTGAAACAACTATTGAAATAAAAACTAAAAAAAATCTTAGAAAAAATTTTTTTAACATAGGAAAAAATAATAATAGAAATAAATAAATAATGTCAAATAATAAAAATAAAAAAATATTTAAAACATAATATTATTTATTTGAAACTTAAATGGTTTTATTGCTCTTTCTAAAATACCATTTAAATAGGCAATAAGCACACCATAATTTGTTATTGGTATATTATTTGATTTTGCTTTTTCAATTCTAAACATTATCTCTTTTCTGTTTACCATGCAGCCACCGCATATTATTATTAATTTATATTTTCCTATGTCATCTGGAAAATCGCCGCCACTAACAAATGTATATTTAATTTTTTTACCTGTATAATTATTTAGCCAATTTGGAATTTTTACTCTGCCAATATCCTCTGGTTGAATATGATGAGTACATGCTTCAGCAATTAAAACTTCATCACCATCATTTAATTTATCAATTGTAAAAACACCATTTATTAAAGTTAATAAATCACCTTTATGCCTTGCAAATACAATTGAAAAAGAAGTAAGTAAATAATCTTCTGGTATTATTTTTTTGACATATTCAAATACTTGTGAATCAGTAATTATTAATTTTGGTTTTGTTTTTAATAAATTTAGACAATCCTGTAATTCTGTTTCTTTAACAACATAAGCAATAGCATTAGTATCTAAAATATCGCGTAATACTTGAACCTGCGGTAAAATCAGTCTTCCCTGTGGCATAGCACTATCAATTGGACAAACTAATATAACTATATCTTTTTCATTTATTAAATCAGCAACTAATGGTAAAGGTGACCATGCAATAGGCGCTATTTTTATTATTTCATTCTTTAATTTTTCAATTCCTATTTTTTCTTTTGCACTAATTTCTAAATATTCTATTTTTTTCTTATTGAAATATTCACGCGCTAAATTTCCTTTTATTTCACATTTATTTAAAACAAATATATATGGTATTTTTTTTTCGTTAAATAATTTTATTAGTTCTTCTTCATATTCATTTATTTGTGTATCAGGTTCAACAATGATAAGAGAAATATCTACTTTTCGTAAAACTTTTAATGTTTTTTTTATTCGTTCTTCACCTAATACACCTTCATCATCAATTCCAGCAGTATCAATTAAAACAACAGGACCGATTGGTAAAATTTCCATTGATTTATAAACCGGATCAGTTGTCGTCCCTGGTATATCAGAAACAATAGCAATTTCTTGATTTGTTATTGCATTTATTAAACTTGATTTACCTGTATTTCTTTTACCAAAAAAGCCAATATGTAATCTATTACTAACTGGTGTGCGAAACATATAATTCACTCTCTTTCTTTAATGAATCACCTTTTTTAAATGATATTTCATTGCCTGTTTCTTCTGCTATTTTTTCTACTTCTGCTATTTTCTCTTCAATTGATAACATTTTTCTTTTATCTGATTTATATATTTCATAATAATTATTATAAGGCGCTGGTGTGCATTTTATCATAATTACATTTGCACCGCAATTTATTGCATCAGCACGATAATCTTTATCAAATGTAGATAATGCAGTTGTCGCAGGTATATGCGCATTTTTTGTTACTATTCTTGTTAATGCAATTGTTTTTAAAGTAAGCAAAATATCACCTTTTTTTTTATTTGCTAATTTTGTTAAAGGATGCGGTATAAAAGGACCAATTGCTATCATATCAAAATTTTCTTTTTTAAAAAATAAAATATCATTTGCTATGCTTTCAATTGTTTGTTCTGGTAAGCCAATAATATTGCCTGAACCAGTCTGATAATTTAATTCTTTTAAATATTGCAAACAATTTAATCTATTCATATAATTTGATATAGTATGAAGTTTATCATATAATTTTTGATTAGTTGTTTCAATTTTAAGTAAATATCTATCAGCACCTGTTATTCGCCACTTTTTATAATCTTCATATTTTTTTTCACCTACTGACAGAGTAATCGCAATATCAAAATTTTTTTTTATTTCTCTAATTATATTGGCTAACCAATCAGAATTAAAAGAATAAATTTCACCTGATTGTAAAACAACGGTTTTTATTTTTTTTTCAAATAATAGATTTGTAGTATTTAAAATTTCAGTATCAGATAGTATATATCGTTTTAAAGATTGATTATTCTTATTAAGACCGCAGTAAAAACAATCTTTGGAACAATAATTAGAAAATTCAATTACTCCCCTGATAAGAATTTCGTTATTAAAAAATTTTTTTTTAATATCATTTGCAAATTCAAAAAGTATTTGCAATAAATATGAATCATTTATTTTTAGAATTGTAATTAAATCATTAAGTTCTGGTAAATCATCATTATATATTTTATTTAACAAATATTTTAATTCAGATGTATTCATCTCGATAGCCTTGTTCTAATCTTAAAAAAATTTTATTTAATAAATCTTGTTCAGGTTTTGTCAATTTTTGTGAGTAAAAATCAATTAATTTATTTGCTTCAATAATTAATTCAGATTCAGCAAAATCGAGTAAAAATTCTTTTAATGTAATTAAGGCATTTATAGTGCATTTATCTTTTATTGTTCCTGGTTTTGCTAAACTCATAAATATTTCACCAGTTCGTTTTTTTCTATAACAAGCAGCACAAAAACTTGGAATATAATTATATTTAATTAAAGTTGATACAATTTCATTTAAAGAACGATAATCACCAATAGAAAATTGTGCAGTAAAAGAATCTTTTGAATAACCACCAGGCGAAGTTTTCGAACCAGCACTAATTTGTGAGACACCTAAATGTAATAGTAAATCACGCATTTGTGGGGATTCACGAGTTGATAAAATTATACCAGTATATGGAACAGCTAATCTTAAAATAGCAACAACTTTTTTAAAATCATCATCAGATAGTTTATAAGGTGGATTAAAAGAAATCTCAGCACCTTCTGCTGGTTCTATTCTTGGAACAGATATTGTATGTGGTCCAACATTAAATCTTTGCTCTAAATGTTCGATATGTGAAAGTAAGCCAAGCACTTCAAATTTGTAATCATACAAACCGAATAACACACCAAGCCCAACATCATCAATACCAGCAAGAAAAGCACGATCTATTGCATCTATTCTATTATCAGGGTCTGATTTTTTCCCTGCTAAATGCATTTTTTTATATGTTTCTTGATGATATGTTTCTTGAAATAATTGATATGTGCCAATACTTGCTTTTTTTAATTTTTTAAATTCATCTACAGATAAAGGTGCGCAATTTATATTTACTCGTTTTATTTTATTTTTATTTACTTCTGCTTCATAAATTGTTTTTATTGCTTCTACATAATAATCAATTGAATTTAAGCCATTAGGTGCATCTTCACCACAAACCATTAAAATTCTTTTATGCCCTTGTTTTAATAATATTTCTGTTTCCTGTTGAATTTCTAATTTTGTTAATGCTTTTCGTTTTATTAATTTATTTTCTGCTTTGAAACCACAATACAAACAATTATTTTTGCAGTAATTACTGATATACAAAGGTGCAAATAAAACTACTCTTTTTCCATATATTTTATTTTTTACATAATTTGCTGTTTGGTAAATTTTTTCTAATATCTCAGTATTATTTACATTTAATAAAACAGCAGTTTCTTCTAAAGAAAGGCGCTGAAGATTTTTTGCTTTTTCTAATATTGAATGAATTTCACTCTCATTAGCATTTTTTTTTCTATTCAATAAATCAAATATTTTTTCTTCATTTATATAAAGCATAAAAATTAAATTTTACTTAAAGCAGCCTTAACACTCACGCCATCTATTTTTCCTAATTTACCTGTTAAAGCGCCGATTTCATCTGTATTAGCATTTACAATAAGAACAATAACACTAACATTTTTTTTTACTGATGGTAAGCCCATTCTACCAAGAATTAAATCACCATATTCTGTTAAAATATTATTAACTAATGGTGCTGTTTTTTTGCGGTTATATAGAATTATTCCAATAAAACCAATTCTTTTTTCCATCTTTATTATCCTTATTTTATTTTTAAAATTTGACCTGCAAGAAGGGAATATGAAAATTTATCGCCCTTGGTTTTAGAACATTATTCCTCAACCGCAGGTAAATTGACTTTCGTATTTAAATTATATTACTTTTTTTGTCAAATATTTTTTTAAAAAAATTTTAGAATTCTTTATTAATGATGCTAAACTCACATTCTATAAAATAATTCATATTGTATTTTATCTATTATCAAAATACTAAAATTTTCTTGACCTAATTTTTTAAATAATTTAAATAAAACTCAAATGCTTTTAAAATTTGAAAATGATAAAATAAAAATTTATTCTGATAATCAAAATATTTTTAATGGTATAATTGAATTCGCAAAATTAATTAGTAATTTTTCATTACCCAAATTATCTGTTTTTTTATTTAATAATAATAACAAAAATTTTTTTAAGATAAATAAATTAGATAATCAAAGAAAAAAAACATATTTAAGCAAAACTGAGATACTTTACCATATTACAAAAACAAAATTTGTATTTAATTTTTATAATAAAAATTTTATTGTTTATTTAGATGTAAAAAAAAATATTATTTTTGGAATCATAAAAAAACCGCAAAAATATGCAGCACATTTTTTTGATAATTTTATATTGCAGCCTATTTTTTATTTATGGCTAATTAAACAAAAAAAATATTTTTTTCATTCAGCTTTAATTTCATTTGAAGATAAAGGCATTTTAATAATAGGAAATTCAGGTAGTGGCAAATCAACATTAACTTTTTTATTATTAAATTTATTAAATGAAAAAGCAAAATATTTTACAGATGATAAAACAATTTTATATAAAAAGAAAAATGAAATAGTTGGTAAAGGAATACCAACATTATTAAAGATAAAAAATCCAGAAATAGAAGGAATAAATGAATATATAAAAAACTATAAGATAGCATTCAAAATAAAAGATATGAATTATTTAATGATAAAAACAGAAGAAGAAGAAGTAAAAATAAAATATTTATTTTTACCAAAAATAACAAATAAAAAAACAAGAATAAAAAAATTAAAGCAACTGGATTTATATTATAAAATACTTAGTTTAACGCATCCAATAATCTGGCTTTTTGGCGAGAAAAAATATGAAAATTTTGTTAAACTTTTCTTAGAAAATGTTACTGCTTATAAAATTTATTTAGGTAAACAAATGCTAAATACTTTAAAAAAATTTATTAAACACTTAAAATAATTTTATAGTAGAACCTGCTTTTACATTTGAATAAAAATATTTTTCAGAAGAAACAGGATAAACTTCTATATTATATAAAGCATCAGATTTATTTATAGCAAAGATAAATGAAAAAAGATTAGGAATATAAATTAAACTTGAATTAGAAACAAATAATGTTTTAATAATTTTATCAGAGCCACTTTGTTTTAATACTATTTTGCTTCCTACATATTTTTCATAATTATCAGTTATTACTATTTTTATATATCTAAATGTATTAAGTTGATTTTCAAAGAAAATATTTTTTGAATAATCATCAGGATAAAATAAAAGTAAATCATAATCACCATCATCTTGATAATCAAACACAATTGGAATACCGCCAATTTGATTCATTTCAAAATCTTTTGTTTTATCAATAAATACATTATTTTTACCATTTATATAAAGAATATTTGTGCCATTGTCATTTGAAATAAATAAATCATCAAATCCATCAAGATTAAAATCAGCAGAAACAGCATAATTAGTATTCAATTTACAATTAGTAAGTGAATTTTGTGAAATATCAATAAATTTGTTGTTTGCATTTTGAATAAATAATCTGTTTTCTGATGTGCCTTTTAATCTTTTATCATCAGCAAATGAGAAATAAATATCAGGCAAATTATCATTATTTACATCAAGAATAGTTGCATATTTACATTCACCTAATATATCGAGATTAAGTTCTTTTGCACTTTCTTCAAATTTCTCACTTTTATTATTTAATAGAATTTTAATTGGTTCTTCCCAGAATCCACTTGTAGATAGAATGATATCATTATAATTATCATTATTTAAATCAGCAATAGTTATAAAATTTGTTCGAGATTGCCCTGCTATATTTTTTTCTTTACTTTTATTCAAATAATTTATTTCATCCTGGCCTTCATAAAAAATTAAATCATAATTATCAGATAAAATAATTAAATCAGATATAGCATCGTTATTATAATCAAACTGAGCAAATAATTTATTGTTAAAAGAAATAGTTATTTTTTTAATATGTTGATTTATATCAAAAGGAATTTCATTACTACTATATTTTTTAAATAAAGTTAGTTCAGCGTTTGGTTTTCCACTTATTCTTTTAATCTCACTTTTATTATTTGCTTCATCAACAACATAAATTTCAACTTCATATAATTTATCATTTTTTAAATTTTCAAAAACATAAGTTGATTGTTCTACTGGTAATTTAATTGTTTTTAATAATGTATTTTCAGAATATAAATTTACAATTTGTGCAATAGCATCTTTTTCGCTATTTTTTGAAGGCGTCCAACTTAATGTTAATTTTTCTGATTGAATCATCATTTGCAAATTAGTTATTGGTTCTGGTGCTGTTGTATCCTGTGGAATTGCATTTACTATTTCACCAATACTTTCATTTGGCACTTCATCTATTGTAGTTATCTTAAAAAAATATTCTTTATTATTTTGTAAATTATGTACTTCAAAATAATTTATTGATGGTTCGAGTTCGGTTAATAATTTTAAATCATTTATATTTTCACCTTTATATATTCTAATAAATTTAATATCTTTATCAGAAACAGGCAACCATTTTAAAATTACTATTTCGTTCCCAGCAATTGCTTCTACTTTTTTAACTTTTTCAGGCGCTAAAACATCCTGAGGAACAGCACTTGCCACAGCACCAGCACTAACTAATTCATCTGTCTTTTTTACTACTAATTTAAAAAAGTATTTTTTTTCATTTACTAAACCTTTGACGCGGAAAGAATTAACATCAACTGGTATTTTAATTGGTATTTCATAACCAATACCACGATTTACATATAATAATTGTTCTGTTATTTTATGTTTATCAGGCGAAAAATTCCAGTTCAAAGCAACAGCACCATCTTCTGGTATTGCACGAAAATTTAATACATCCATTGGTGGTGATGTATCAGGTAATGGTAAATTATAAAGAATTTCATATAAATAATTTGTAGCATTATTAAATACAGAACATAATCTATTTAAATAAGTATCTGATAAATCTGATAGAGATATTTTTTTATCTGCATAAATCAAATCTTCAAATTCAGGTAAATAATTTATTAAAGCATCCACTGTCTCTTTATTAAAATTTTTATTATTTATTTTTTGATATAAATAATCTTTCATTAATTCAGGCAAAAGTGAAATATCAGACCAATTAGTAAATATTTTATCGTATTTAATTTTAACATCGAATTTTTCAATAAAAAATTTTGAATTAAGATAATTTGAGAAATCAGAGAAAATATTTTCAAAATTATTTATTCTATTTTTTGTTGCTTTATAAAAAGCATTTTTATCAATAGTTCGTGTCCATAATGTTAAATCAAAAAAAAGAGCAGAAAATAGACCAGTGATATAAACTGCTTTTTCAATATTGCCATAATCCAGAGCACGAATAATATGATAATTTAAAATTGGAAAAACATTAACACAATTATTATCTTCAAAATTTATATCAAAATTTTTATCATCAAAATTAACATTAAATTTTGTAGTAAATATTCTATTTTTCAAATCATCAGAAATAAAATTTGCTGTTATTAATCGTCTTTCATAATCATTTATTGCTTTTTTAACTATTTCTAAATTATTATTTAGCCAATAATATTTTTCAGTATCACCATAAGAAATAGATTTATTAAATAAATAAAATTTTAGTTCAGTTAAATCAGCGGAAAAAATTGATAATTTGATAATTAGAAAAAGAGAGAAAAGAAAAAATATTTTTTTCATATTTTCACCTAATAAAATTCTTTACTTTTTTATTTATTAATTATAAAAGATTTATACTCATTTTATTTGAATATGTCAAATAAATTTTTTTATTGAGGTAAATATGAAAATATTAGGTATAGAAAGTTCATGTGATGAGACATCAGCAGCAGTTGTAGAAAATGGGATAAATATTTTATCATTAACAATTTATTCGCAAGTAGCATTACATAAAAAATTTGAAGGAGTTGTGCCTGAAATTGCTTCACGAAATCATCTGCTTAAAATAGATAAAATAGTAGAAACAGCAATAAAAGAAGCAAAATTGAGTTTAGAAGAAATAGATGGAATAGCAGTGACAAATAAACCAGGTTTAATTGGCTCACTTGTTGTTG
>Ga0209409_1000133_pt1 | contig 83071 bp, 63 predicted proteins | sample AD_JPNMR1_MetaG_FD_184424 | JGI IMG/M metagenome (GOLD analysis project Ga0209409, IMG submission 184424) | Active sludge microbial communities of municipal wastewater-treating anaerobic digesters from Japan - AD_JPNMR1_MetaG (SPAdes) (version 2) | ecosystem: Engineered > Bioreactor > Anaerobic... | reverse complement strand
GTTTTTTTGGTGTTGGCCAGCAAACTTTCCTGAGTGTAGAGATGTTCACGGGTAAGGGCCAGTTGAGCTTTTAACTGAGCTTTAATCTCTTCTCCTGGCACCAAATCTATAGCCAGCTTATACTTTTCTATCAGCTGCTTTTCACCCCGAAGTGTACTGTCGAGAGCCTCTACCCGTGTTTTACCTGGATAAACATAAGGCATGGGCATCAAACTTTGCTCGCCTCCATTCTCTGCTGGCTGAACATTTTCGAGCCTGATGACATCTCCCAGCCTGACCAGGAGGCCTGATAGTTTGTCCCAGTGCCGCATATGATTGATTGAGTTTTTAAAAAGCCTCTGGCCAAGGTCCTGATGGTCGCTAAAGAGAAGGACGTAATAAAGATATTCATGCATCATCGAGTTTTCGAGCCGGGTAAGTTCATGAAGAATCTTGAGATCCTCCCGGCTGCCGGCTTCAGGGCTAGGCTGGAAAATGAGCTCGCCAGTCAGGCCTTCTTTTTCCATCATTTTTATCATGGCTTCGAACTGGCGGCTATGCCTGATTTCATCAGAGGCCATATTAAAAAGCATATTTTGCAATTTTGGCTCATTGATATTATTGAATCTGACCTGCTGATAATACTCTGTTACCTCATCTTCGGTAGTCTTATCTCTTCTTAAATTATCTATGATCAGAGGATAGCGTTTGATGGCCGCTGTCCTGAAAGAAGGTTCTGCGCCGATCTGTTTCAGGAGGAGGCCTATCTGCAACGCATGATACATCTCATCTATTCCAATCTGAATGGTCTGAGCCCGGACATCGAAGCGGTCGTCCATGACCGGATCATTATAAAAATATTTAGCTTTTGGCATGGAGTAGGCATGAACGACATATTCAAAGCTGACGGCCCATTCATGTTCAAGAGCCATGTTTAGATACTTAATGAGGCTTTCGCGGTCGTCAATCACATAAAATTTTTTCATTAATTATCTTCCTTTCTTTCTTGATTGGCCTTTAATTAAAAAATTATAACCATTTTGGGGGTGAAAGAAAAATGGTTTTTCCCACATGAAAATCACCCTCTAATACCCCTGAAGGGGTGATTGAGTTAAGTAACGGCCTGTGGAATCCTACGCTTGCCTCTAAATGAGGCAGGCCAAGGTTGCAGAGGAAAGGGAGGGGGCAGGAGATCTCTCTCCTCTTTCCTCCCGCTTTCTCCCCGGTCGTGGGGAGCTTTTTTCAGGTAAAAAAGAGCTCTTCTAGTCTTTTCTTGCCCAAAAACCGGTTACGTCTTTACTTCTTTGTTGTCCCTTTTACCTCATTTTGTTGCTTCCTGTTGTTGTTTCTACTTTCTTTACTCTACTATATATCTTTTTTCTTCCCTTCTCTTTACCACCTAAAAACAGGCTTGACTTTTGTTTTAGTAGCTTATTCAGTATAATTTTTTTGCCTTCATTCTGATGGAGTTTCAGATGCAATCTGGCCAAGGCCGGAGGATAAAAAATGACTGATTTTGGCGGCGCTCTAAAAAATCGCAGTCTTCATCCCGATTTTGTCCTGGGAATAATCGGGGTCCCTTTTGATGAGAAATCAAGCTTTATCCGGGGAGCGGCGGCTGGACCGGCCGCCATCCGGCGGGTTTCAACCGGCAAAACCTATAATGCCGACACCGAACTGGAAATTGATCTGGCCGAAGAAACGGTGCTGGTTGATCTGGGTGACGTTGATACTTCGGGTGATGTGGACAAGAGCTTTGCTGAAATTGAAAAAACGGTGGCCGGGGTAGTCGAGCGCGGAGCCATTCCCATTATTCTTGGTGGTGATCATTCGATTACTTATCCCGCGGTCAGGGGTATGGCCAGCCGATTTAAACGTCTGGATATGCTTCATCTGGATGCTCACCCTGATATGTATGAAGAGTTGTATGGAGACCGTCTATCGCATGCCTGTCCTCTGGCCAGGATTCTGGAAGATGGCCTGGTCGAGCAGCTGGTTCAGGTTGGGCAGAGATCGTTTACGCCAGAGCAAAGGGAACTGGCTCGAAAATATGGCGTTAAAACCATCGAAGCCTGGAAGGTGAGCGATGACCTCATCCTCGAATTCAAGAACCCGCTTTATATTTCGCTTGACCTTGATGTTTTCGACCCGGCTTTTGCTCCCGGTGTTTCACATCATGAGCCGGGCGGTTTAAACCCGAGACAGGTTTTTAATTTAATCCACCGCCTCCGGGCAACCATTGTCGGTTTTGACCTGGTCGAGCTCAATCCAGCCCGAGACGTGTCGGATATCACGGCCGCCCTGGCTTTTAAGCTCCTGAAAGAAATCGCCGGTCGGGCCATTAAACCCGAGCTGGCTGAATAAAAGGCTGAAATAAAATTGAGGGGAGGCCAAAAAATGAAAAAAATTAATCTTTTGCTTCTTTCTTTACTGATCTTGACTCCGTTTCTTTTTGCTGTTCAGAATCAGGCTAAAGTTGACTTCAACCGGTTCTTCTTCGATCGGACGATGAGAATTGATTATTATCACCTGGGAGATAACCAGCAGGAAGTCATTGCTCTGGACAAAATTTACGATCAGGGACAATGGGCCGGGCCGGTTAAAACTTTGATTGATCCTTTTATGAGAGGGCGTTATTGTGCCAGAGTTTATGATGTGGCCAGTGGGCAGCTGATTTTTGCGCGCGGTTTCGACAGCCTCTTTGGCGAGTATAAGACGACGGACGAGGCCCTGAAAGGTATCAAGCGAGCCTTCCATGAGTCAGTTTTAATCCCGTATCCAAAAAATAAAATCACTCTGGCCATTGAAGTCAGGGACAAAAATAACAACTTCCATCAAATTTTCTCACAGGAAATAGACCCTGCTTCTATCTTTATTATCAAAGAGAAACCAGAACCCGGTGTCAAAGTCTTTGAACTGGTAAAAAGCGGACCACCCTCAAAAAAAGTAGACCTGGCTTTTCTGGCCGAAGGTTACACCGCAGCGGAGGAAGCCAAAGTCAAGAAAGACCTGGATAAATTTGTGGCTGTCTTTTTCTCGCAGGAGCCATATAAAAGCCTTAAAAACAAGTTTAATATTTATGGGGTTTTTAAGCCGTCAGCTGAAAGCGGCTGTGATGAGCCGGGCTACGGGCAGTTCAAGCAAACTGCGCTGGGCTGTAGTTTTGATTCATTTGGTTCTGATCGTTATCTTCTAACCGATGATAACCGCCGGGTGAGAGATATTGCGGCTAATGTTCCTTATGATGCTTTGATGATCATGGTCAATCATAACCGCTATGGTGGCGGTGGTATTTATAATCTCTACTGCACCTTTACCACCGACAATCAGTGGTATGAATACCTGATGCTTCATGAGTTCGGACACTCCTTTACCGGGCTGGCTGATGAGTATTACACTTCTCAGGTCGCCTATAATGAATTTTATCCGCGAGGGGTGGAGCCGGTTGAACCCAATATAACCGCGCTGTTGAATCCCAGAGAGGTCAAGTGGAAAAAGCTCCTGACACCGGGCCTAGCTGTTCCAACGCCCTGGGAGAAAGAAGAATTTGATCGCTTTGATCTGGCTTACCAGAAAACCAGACAGGAAATAAATGAGAAAATAGCCAGGATGAAGAGAGAAGGTGCGCCGGCAGAGGAGATAGCGAAACTCGAGGAAGAGAGCGAAAAATTATCGCTGGAGCAGGGCAAGAAAGTCGAGGAATTTCTGGCTAAAAGCAAATATGCCGGGAAAGTTGGCGTCTTTGAAGGAGCCGGCTATGCTTCTACCGGTCTTTACCGGCCAGCTGTTGATTGCATTATGTTTACTAAAGGGAAAAAGCCTTACTGCCCGGTTTGCCTGGAGGCGATCAAAGAGATGATAAAATTTTACGCTGACTGAGAAATTTCAGGGTAATCTGACGTCCCTTCATCGTTGTTGAGAATAATTTCTGATTCAGGATAGGACCGCGCTCCGTTTGAGATCGGAGTAGCTATCTTTATACCACTAACAGTCGACGCCGTGCGTGCGCTTCTTAATTTGAAACAAAATTTAATTGAGGGCGATAAAAGCCCACTCAGCTGTTAGTAAAGAGTGCGGGCTGTTGTCAGCAAAAGGGGGGTTGATGATGGGAACCAAAAAGGTGGGGGCTTTCCCCAGCCCGCCCAGGAAAGCCATTATCATTATAGACTAATCGAGTCAAAAATCAAGGATTTTTTTCATTTTTAATATATTTAATATCAATGCCTTAGCAAAAAGATTGAAAGATCTGCGTTAACGTTTCACTCAAAACTTGTTAATTTATAAAAACAAGAAAAGGTTTCCTTCCAGAATTCAGGTTTGTTGGCTAATGTTTTTAAATCCCGGCTCGCTTCCTGATTTATTTTGGGATAGAATTAGCACAGGTAAGGCAGGACCATTTTCTTGGATTATAAAATCTGGCCAAGGAGGTAAAGTTATGGCTCAAAATGAAATTCCCGATAGGAAAATTGATATCAAAGTAGATGAACAAACGGCTGTCGGACAGTATTCAAATCTGGCTGCTATCAGACATAGCAGGGAAGAATTTATTTTTGATTTCGCTTTTATTTTTCCAGATGGACCGATGGGTAAACTGGTGGCCAGACTGATTCTCAGTCCGGCTCATGCCAAGAGATTTGCTCAAGCCCTGGAGGAGAATATAAAGAGGTATGAAGGGAACTTTGGACCGATTATCCCGGCCGAGGTACCGCCAGGTGTTGGTTTTATCCAATAGTTAAAAATGTGGGCGTAATCTTGACATGGCCAGATAAATTTAATAAAAGATAGCCAGACGTTTTTAAAACTGAATAAAGCTTTTTAAGTGGAGGGAAGGACAGTGAAAAAACTTTTGGTAGCAAGTGTATTAATTTTAATGAGCTGTTCACTGGCTTCGGGCTCAGGTTTTTTGATTTATGAACATGGTGCGGTTGCTATGGGTATGGCCGGTGCTTTTGTCAGCATTGCCAACAACCCCACAGCCATTTTCTACAATCCAGCCGGGATAGCCTGGCTACGAGGAACTCAAGTTAATATAGGAGGGACTTTTGTTTTTCCAGCCGGCTGGGTGGAGCTACCTAACTGGCCAGATCCAACTTATAGAAAGGTTTATCAGCTGGATCAAACTTTTTTTCCTCCTCATTTTTATTTAACCCAATCACTGGGTTCAAGAGTGACGGTCGGGGTGGGAGTTTTTGCCCCTTATGGACTTGGAACCGCCTGGCCGATCAATTATCCTTTGCGTTATATTTCGACGGAGACTTCTCTTCAAACTCTTTTTGTCAACCCAGTTATAGCTGTTAAGCTAAGTGATCATTTCTCAATTGGAGCCGGCGTCTCGTATATTCACGGCACTCTTTCTCAAGATCTGGTTCAACACGTCGAGATTCCTGATACCTGGGCAGGCGATATTCCCGCCTCGATGGAAAAAGCCAAAGGAGATACAGTTGGTTTTAATGCTGGCTTGCTGTTTAAAAAAGATAAATTTTCTGCCGGCTTTAACTGGCGCAGTGGTTTTACCGTTGATTTCAGTGGACCGCTGACTCTTGATACCAGCCGGGTTCCAGCCCCACTTCGACCCTATCTGCCATCTTCAGCCGATATTGCTACCAGTTTTAAATACCCTAATATTTTTGGCCTGGGTTTTGCCTATCAGGCGACAGCCAAGCTTCTCCTGTCTGTTGAAGGACAGTATTTTACCTGGAGCTGCTATGACAATTATCTGATTGAAATAAATTATGACAATGGTGGCACAGAAGAGCAGCTGGTCGAGGAAAATTTTAAGGATTCAATTGTTCTCCGGGTTGGCGCTCAATATATGGTAAAGGAAAATGTGGCAGCGAGACTGGGTGTCCTCTATGATCAGACGCCACAGCCAATTGAGACTATGGATCCTTCTCTGCCTGATGCCAGTCGGGTGGCTTTTACCATCGGTTTTGGCTATACTAAAGGAAAAATGGAAGTGGCAGTAGGTTATCAATATGAAATTTTTTTGGATCGCACTTCGCCTAACAGGAACATTTATCCCAATTCGCTGGGCGAAGGCAAATATCACACCAGGGGTCAGCTACTTGGTTTTACTCTTGGCTACAAGTTTTAGTGTCTGATTGAAATTTTTTTTGGAGGTTTAATTCATGGCTTACGAATTCAAAAACAAAAAGGGAGTCACTTATTACCTGCATTCACGTGAAGTCGAACTGCGCGGCGGCAAAAAGCAAACCATCTACTATTTTGCCAGAGATATCAGACCCGGTGCTCTTGACCAGGTACCGGCTGGCTATAAAGTGGTAGAGACAGCTAAAACCGGAATGCCGATTCTGAAAAAAGCCTGATTAACTTTAAAATCGATGGGCAGGTAAAGCGCCTGTCTTTTGGGGAAGAGGAGCTATCTCGATGGGCAGATAGCTCCTCTTTGCTTTTTTGTCCATCCAGCTGAAACGATACTGTCGGCCGGGAGGCTTTTTAACCTTGTCGGCCCATTGCCTGGTATTACCTCTTTCTAGTGGTTGATTTTCAATATTTATTATCCCTTCTGATAATATTCACCTGACGATATAAGGTCTGAATATATTGGTTTTTATTGTGTTTTTTGTTCATGAGGACCAATCCAGGTGGGCTGCTGAAAATATTTTCAGCAGCCATTGATTATCCCTTGATTATTCAGAGCCTGGCCCTCCGCCATCCGGGTTCCAATTAAAGCTATTAGCCCTCAACAGAAATATTTTCCAAGAAACTAAATTCCTGATTGTCTAATTATATTGAGTGGTGAGAAATCAAATATTAAATCAAAAAAGCGAAATAAACGACGAAAAAAATAAGGAGGAAAAAATGAAGAGAAAAAAGATAGTTTCCTGGCTGAGTTTTGTTCTGATGATTACTTTTATCTATTCATTAGCCAGCGCTCAAGCTGTTAACCGGCCAAAAGCAGGGCACCCGGGCTGGTGGCCACAGGTCTTAAAAGATGCACTGCAGCTGACACCAGAGCAGGAGAAAAAACTCGAAGAATTCCGTCAGGCAAGGCAGCAGGAAGCTAAAGTCCACCGGGAGAAAATGGACCAGCTAAGAACTGAGTGGAGAAAATTGATGGCTGATCCTAAGGCTGACGAGCAGAAAATTAACAGCTTGATCGATCAAATGGCCAGGGTCAGAGCTGATCGGATGAAAGCCTTATATAAGAATAAAAAAGAGTGGGAAAAAATCTTTACCCCTGAGCAGCTAAAAAAGCTGGAAGAATACCGTCAGGACTTCAGGCATCGCTGGGAAACACGGCCCGACCGACCTGGAAGAAGGGGCCCGTTGATGATGAGGCGAGGTGGTTTCGGGCAAGAGACTTATTAAGAAGTGTAAGATCAGGAAAACTCTGATAGGGGCAGGCAGAAGACCTGCCCCTTTTCATTTTTTCTAATTTTCTAAAAGATTTCTGTGGAAACAACTATCGTCTAACCTGTCCTGTTTTCAGGACATAAGACCTGTTTTTCGATCTTTTTTATTACCATCTTGCCTGTTGTATCTGGCATAAATCTTGCACTGGAAAAGGGTGAAAGGAGAAGAAGATGAAAAGAAAAAATTATTTAAATCTTATCGCCCTCGGGCTTTTCTTCTTCTCTCTTTATCTTCCAGCAAAAGCTCAGGACAGCTATTTCCCTTATTCTTTTGCCAGGATCAGTTATCTTCAGGGAGAGGCCAGAATCGAACGGGCCTCAGACCTGGGTGTCGAAGCAGCCGAGGTTAATTTTGTTCTGAGTAGTGGCGATAAAATTTTGACGGACGATGGCCTGGTTGAAATAAGTTTTGGTCGGAATAACCTTTTAAGACTTGACCGTTATTCAACCTTAGAGCTGGCTCGTTTACCCGAGGGGCAGGGTGGAGATTTTTCTCTTTATCTCCACGAGGGGCGAGCTTATCTTCGGATTAACTATCTGGAGCAGGAAAAATGGTTTTCAGTTCATACTGGTGATGCCTCTTTTTATGTCTTAGAAGAAGGACTCTATCGTTTCGAAGCAGACGGAGAAGATGGAACCTTAGCCCTGACTCTAGAAGGCAGTCTGGAGGCAGCTGGTCAGGATCGCTCCTTAATGCTTCAGACGGGAGAATCTGTGCTGGCTTATGAGGGGGAACTTGAATCAGGAGCTAGCTACCTGGCTTATCAGCAGGATGCATTTGCCAATTGGAATCAGGATAGAGATAGATTATTAGAAATGGCTTCAGCTCCTGGCTCTGGCTATCTGCCATCAGAAATCAGGGAATACGAGTCTGAGCTTTCTTCTTCCGGCCGCTGGGTTTATGAACGGCCTTATGGCTATGTCTGGGTACCCTCAGTTACGCTCATTGACTGGCGTCCTTATCTGGTCGGGCACTGGACCTGGTACCCGCGTATTGGCTGGACCTGGATTTCAGCCGAACCCTGGGGCTGGGCAGTTTATCATTACGGACGGTGGCACTGGCGGCTGGGCCTCGGCTGGTACTGGATTCCCACTGTTCACTGGGGACCGGCCTGGGTTCACTGGTATTATGATGCTAATTATGTTGCCTGGTGTCCTCTTAGCTATTATAACCGGCCGCTGGTCGTTATTAATAACTATGTTTATGAACGTTACAACGACGCTTATTATCCGGTAAACTCAAGAGCTCTGGTCATAGTTAAAAGGAATCAACTGCAATCGCCACCTTCAGTCAGGACAGCAGTTCGACCGGCTGAGCTGGGAACAGTGGCAAGAATCAAGTTGCAGGAAAGACAACCTGACTGGCGACCGGTAGAAGGCAGCCGTCTTCAGGCATCTTCTCTGTCTTCTCCGGCGAAGCTGTCAGGTAATACGGTGATAGAACGCGGATCGGTATCAAAGACAGAACTGAAGGCTACTGTTCAGCAGCCTTCGAGCCTGAGAACGAGACCTGTACAGGGAAAAACAGTTGTCAACAGCCGCGAGAATTCAAGTCTTCCGTCCAGAACAAAGGTCGAACAAAGGATTAGCAGAGGCCAGGCCAGCCAGAGCTATTATCCCTCGTCGGTCCAGGCTGGTAGAAAGTCCGTGCCAGCCGGCCTCCCAGGAAAGAAAGCTGAAGTACGGTCTACCAATCAGGTGAGAATCCCTTCTTCCAGCTTAAATAAGCCAATTTCCACACCTTCCGGTCAATTTCAGGTCAGGCCAAAGAATGATAATAGCCAGCGGATCACTTCTACCGCCAGGCCTGTTTCATCTGACAGGCTGAAAAGTACTGGCCCGACCAGCACCAGTTCGAGCACCAGAGGCAATTCCAACAGCTTCAAGGCTAATACTGTTAACCGACAGCCGGCGCGCGCTGAAAATAAAAAGGGCTAAAACGTCCACACATTTTTCTTTACTTTTAATAAAATCAGTGATATAAAGATTCCTTCCAGTCCATTCTAAAAGAAAGGACAGAGGGAAGAATCCAAAAACTTTAATTTTATAAACGAGAAATGGAGGTATCGGCGATGACTTCCTGGAAAAAGGTTGCACTTTGTATTATCCTGAATATCTGTCTCATTACCCTCGGCTCATTTACTGCCTACAGCCAGCAAGCAAGTACTTCTGACCTAGAAAAAGTATTTGAAGGTACAGTCAAAACAGCGGTTGGCAAATACATCTATTTGCCTGAAGCTAAAGGTCTGGACATTATTATCGCTGGTAACGTTGAGGGTGGGGTAGAAAATCTGATTGGTAAACAAGTCAGAGTATCAGTAAGCCTTTTACCTGATAAGGCTAATCTGGCAGTTGCCAATTCTATTGAGCTTAAAGATGGAAACAATTACCGCAACATTTACACGCGTTCCGGGGAACCAGATTACAGTGATTATTTCCCCCCAAGTGCCAGAGACCAATATGTGGCTTTGAATATCACCGCCATTAATAAGCCAGTTGAATGGCAGGGGAAGACCAACGTTAAAGTTTACGGCTTGCTGCAGACATCAGAAGTCAAGCAGGGTACGGCCACTGTCCCGGTTACTCATATTGTCATCCAGGATAAAAAAGGCAAAGAAATCGCCAGAATTATTGTTAATAATATAACTGATTATGCCAGATTTTATATTTCCAAATTAAGACTTTTTGATCGCTTCTGGTTTTACCTGAATGTCAAAGATCAGGTTGATCGAAAAGTCACTGCCAGGACTAAAGAAATTTTCTCGGCTGATGTTGTCTTCTGCGGGCTTTATTAATTTTTATTTTTGCTGATTACAAAAAAGGGGAGTTAATTCTCCCCTTTTCTATTTTTGCCTGCCATATCCAGGATTAAAGATTTCTGACAACTTCATTTAGAGTGAAAATATTTTTTACCAGGTTTGCCTTCAGGTTCAGAAATAAAACCTTTCTCTGTTTGGACTGAAGGGCAGCCAGATCGCCCAGAGCCTGTGCTCTGAACAGGCGATTAAAAGAAGGAGCAGTGGCCGGCCAGTCTGATTTGGCTGGAATAGTCAGTTCTCGATTATCATCATAAAAAAGGCCAAGGAAACGCCCCAGACCAGAGTCTCCCTTATGGAGTTGACCCGTAGAATGAAGATAAGACGGACCATAATTCCAGGTACAGGGGAGATGGGTTTTTTCAGTAATTTGCCTGGCCAGATTATCCAGGGCACTATTAAGATTGTCATCTGAAGGCAGAAAAGCCAGGACACTTATATAGCCGGATGGTTTATCCCGATCCAGAAGTAGAGATTTTAAGGCCTGCTCTATTTCCTGGCTATTTTCACTGGATAAATAGCCTTCCAGATTGGTACTTTCTGGCTGATCAAGGATCTCCCGGGTTTTCTTTTTGGTCAGCTCGACATCAGGTTGATCGAAAGGGTTAATTTTAAGAAAATAGCCAGCGATGGCGGTAGCTATTTCCCAGATGAAAAAGTCCTCAGCTAAATCGCGCGGGGAAATGTTCAGATGGACACAGGGGAGGCCTGATTTTTCGACATATTCCAGGCGTTTTAGCCAGAAGGGCTCATTTTCACCCTGCAAACTGAAGGTGACAAAGATCCTGTCACGAGAGTAAGCTTCAGGTGAGATGGGCAGAGGTTCAAGTACCGGCACAATCCCCTGTCCTTCTTTGCCCGTGCTTTCTGCTATTAACTGTTCCAGCCAGCGGCCAAAGGCAATAAACTCGGAGGGCATGACCAGGGTTAGCTTGTTATAGCCAAACGAGTAAAGGGTGCCGAGAATCGCCCCCAGGATAACGCCAGGATGCTGGTCCTTAAAGTCGATCAGGTCAGACTGGCTATCTTCGGCCGGAGCCGAGAAAGCTTCAAGATCAACACCCATCAGAGCGGCTGGCAGCAGACCGAAGGGAGACAGGGCAGAAAAGCGCCCTCCGACATCGGGTAAGCCAGTTATGATCTGCTTCAGCCCCAGTTTATGACCTAAGGCCTCCAGCGGAGTCTGTGGGTCGGTTATAGCTATAAAATCCTCGGAAGCTCCTGAGCCTGATTTTTGTTCGACCTGATCATAGAAAAATCTAAACAGATTAATCGTTTCGGCTGTCGTACCACTTTTAGATGAGACCAGAAACAAAATCTTCTCTTTTTGTAAAGTAGTTCTGACCCGGCTGACAGTCAATGGACAGGTTGAGTCAAGAATGGAAAAAACCGGAAAGTCTAATTTTAGAGGGTAGATCTGGCTGATGACAGCCGGGGCCAGGCTCGAGCCACCCATTCCCAGGAGCAGAATTCGGTTATAGCCAGAGTCTCTAATCTCTCTGGCCAGCGTTACATACCGGGAAAAAAAAGGCCTGGTGCGTTGAAGACTGTCCAGCCAGCCCAGACGATTAGAGATTTCTTCGTCTCTATCTTTCCAAACTGTAAAATCCCGCTTGAGAATTCTTTCAACAATTTGATTTTCTTTTAAATTGTCAAACGAGGCCTGCAAAGCACTTTTAAACTTTTCGATATTTTTAAACCCTGAGAGTTTCATAATTTTTTAATTATACAATATTGATCAAAATTTCAATCTGTCTTGAAATTAATCTTCTTCCTCTTCAGGTTGGGGAGAAGTTTTTACCTGATCAAGAAGACTCAGATCGGGATGTTTCAAATGGAAACCGGTGGCCTGCTGATAAGCTTTGGCCAGCCGCAGAGCCTGGCCCTCTTCAAAAAGGTTAGAGATAAAGGTAATGCCTACCGGATGTCCTTTATCATCAAAACCGCAGGGGACAACTACCGTTGGCTGACCGGTTAAGTTAGTTAAAAGCAAACTGGGTCCCGAAGGCGTATCCAGATAAACATCAATCTCTTTAAGCTTCGAGGCCAGTTGCTCAATCAGCATCGCCCTCAGCCGATTAGCTTGAATATATTCTACAGCTGGAACAAATCTGGCTTGCCTGAAGATATTAGGCCAGGCGTCTCGTCCCTGCCTGACCATGAGTTCATCCTGGTTGGTTCTGGTCAGCTCATCAAAAGCGGCTGCTGCTTCGACATTAAGGATAAAACTGATCATCTCCGGGTCAATTTCAGGTAGCTCAATCTCCTCCAGGTCAAGACCCATAGAGGACAGGGTATTAAGAACAGCCAGGTATTTATCCTTATGGCGACGGGCCTGGTCGAAACTCTTTTTATAATAGCCAATTCTGATTTTTTTTAAATCAGACTGTCCATCATAAGAAAAAGGTAAATCAAAAACGGTGCGATCTTTTCCATCGGGTCCGATGATGGCCTGGAAAATTAAAGCCAGATCTTCAACTGAACGGGCCATTGGCCCAATTTTATCCATGCTCCAGCTCAGGGCCATAGCTCCATAACGGCTGACCCGGCCAAAGGTCGGCCTGAGCCCGGATACCCCACAACGAGTAGAGGGAGAGACGATCGATCCCCAGGTTTCAGTTCCGATGGCAAAACCAACCAGTCCGGCAGCCGTGGCCGAAGCTGAACCGGCGGAGGAACCGCTTGAGCCCTGATTTGGATCCCAGGGATTGCGGGTCAACCCACCAAACCAGACATCACCCCAGGCCATTTCTCCCATGCTCAGCTTGGCCACCAGAACGGCACCGGCTTGAGTCAGTTTTTTATAGACCGTAGCCTCTTCCTCCAGCTTCTGAGTTTTATAAATTGGAGATCCCCAGGTAGTCGGATAGCCTTTGACCGCCAGCAGGTCTTTCAGTCCGTAGGGTATACCATGAAGTGGCCCGCGATAGATTCCATGGGCCAGCTCTTCATCAGCCTGTCGGGCCTGTTTTAAAGCCAGGTCCTCGGTCAAAGTTACGACACAGTGCAGTTTTGGCCCGTACTTCTTCAGTCGATCAAGGTATATCCTGGTAAGATATTCCGAGCTGATTCTTCTGTTTTTTATCAGCCAGGCTAGATCGGTTACCGGGTAGAAAGCCAGTACCTCCTCGCTCTCCGGAACTTCCACACTGACCGGTTCCTCATAGATAAACCGCTGGTCAGCCTCAAGCCTTTTAAAATCAAAATCAGCCGGCAAGGGGTTAAAAATCAAAGCCGGAGGCACAGAATTCTCTAAATGGATCTGCCGCATTTTTTGATAGCTGGCCAGATTTTCTTCCAGGTTAGGTAACATCATTTTCTTTTCCTGATAGGTAAAATTGAGTCCAGAAATTTTAGAGGCAGAGGATATATCCTGGATGGTAATAGCTCGGCCCTTGGTGTAATGAAGAGCAAAAGCTCCTCCGATAACCAGAATGACAGATAATATAACAGCCATTAACGGCCAGGATACTGAGCCCGAATTAAAGCCTGATTTCATGTTTTCTCTCCTTCCTTGCTCTTTTATTGACTATATTTAACCGCAAATTTATCAGACAGGTCAAGAAGATGACTCGACTTACCTGCTAATTAAATGAGTAAGAATGATATTGACTTATTTGCATCAGTGATATACTTTTTCTTTCAACGCCTTCGGATGGAGAATTTTATAGTGACTGACCCTGACGGGAAGGGAGCAGGTTGGCTCAGTCCAGCCAGCAAGTTTTATCGTTATCTGGTTCTGGCTTTTGTTGCTTCTCTTTCTTTTGGCTGTTATTTTGCCTATGACATTGTTTCAGCTATCGCTCCCTCGCTGATAGAAGAATTGCAGACGGCCAGACAAACAGTCGGCACATTTTTTACCATGTATTCTCTAGCCGCTATTCTGGCGGTTCTTATAGGGGGTGTCCTGGTTGATAAACTCGGTACGAGAAAAGCCAGTTTGCTTTTTTCCTGCCTGGTCCTAATCGGCGCTATCATTGTCTGGAAGGCCAGAAGTATTCCCGTTTTTTTCCTGGGACGGTTTATTTTTGGAGCTGGCTCGGAACCATTGATTGTGGCTCAGAGTGCGATGCTGGCCCGCTGGTTCAGGGACAAAGAGCTGGCTTTTTCTTTTGGTGCGACTCTAGCTATCAGCCGTCTTGGTTCTCTTTTTGCTTTTAATACGGGTGAGCTCATTAGCAGTTACTTTGGCAGCTTTCGTTATGCCTTGCTGGCTGCTGTTCTAGCCTGCGGTCTTTCTCTTGTAGGCAATATATTTTATGTGATTCTGGATAAGCGAGGTGAAAAAGTTTTAAAGCTTAAAAACGAAAGTGTTGCCGAAAAAATCAATTTAAAAGAGATAAAAGAATTCAAACCAACCTTCTGGTACATAACTGCTCTCTGTTTTACCTTTTATTCTGCCATTTTTCCTTTTACTGCCCTGTCCACCGATTTCTTTGTGGATAAATGGGGAATTGCCAGGACGGCTGAGTCTTCTGGCGGGTTCTTAGCTCAAGTTTTTAATAATTTTCTGCATATGTTCACTACGGCTGGTGGGATCAGCTCGATCATTATTTTTGCTTCGATGATTTTTGCCCCTCTGGCCGGAGGGTTGATTGACCGGATCGGCCGTCGAGCCAGCCTGATGGTTATTGGTTCTTTGATTCTTATTCCCTGCCATTTATTAATGGGCCTGACTTATATCTACCCAGCCTATCCAATGATTTTTCTGGGCCTGGCTTTCGTCCTGGTTCCAGCTGCCCTCTGGCCATCAGTGCCGCTGGTGGTCAAGGAGGAAAGGACGGGAACTGCTTTTGGCCTGATGACTGCCATTCAGAATATTGGTTTGGGGCTGTTCCCTCTGCTCAATGGCTGGCTGCGGGATCTGACTCATTCATATACGGCTTCTTCTCTGATGTTTGCCAGTCTGGGCTTAGTCGGTCTTCTGTTCTCCTTGCTTTTAAAGAAAGCTGATAGGCGAGAGGGAGGAAGATTGGAAGCAGCTCATTCCAGGAACTGATCCGGATTTCCGTCTTAATCAGCCTCAACATCGAGAGCCCGGCTGGATTGACTTATATTTGGCTGCCCTGAATGAACTGCAACCAGACCTGCCTTTTCCTGGGCCCATCAAATTCACCTAAAAAAATTCCCTGCCAGCGCCCGAGCTGAAGCTCACCATCTTCAACTATAAGCTGCAGTGAACTGCTTATAATTGAAGCCTTAACGTGAGCAGTGGAATTTCCTTCCAGATGAGCATAAGGCAAATTATCAGGTATGGCTTTCCTCAATGCCAGCAGAATATCAGCGGCCACATCCGGATCAGCGTTTTCATTGATAGTCAGCCCGCAGGTAGTATGGGGAGCATATATCAGAGCGATTCCCTTCTTGAAATTAGCATCTCTGATAGCCTGAGCTATCCGGTCAGTTATGTCAACCAATTCCTCTTTCCTGACGGTTTGGATTTCCAGTTTAAGCATTTTTCCCCCTAAAAAAATTTTTTAAAAATTTTTAAAAATAAGCTTGACAGCAGACTTTGTCTGGAATTATATTGAGGCATGAAAGCACTACATTTAGTATTTAAGGGCTCATCGTGACGCAAGATATTGTTTTTCAATATTTTCCTGTTTCCGCTTTAAATAATAGCATAAAACTCTAATTCGGGGTGAGTAAACCGGACTGGGTCAAAGAAAAATTAAAAGGAGCTAAGCATGGTTAAAACCAGTAAAATTTCCAGGATCAAAAAACGGGATGGTTCGATTGTCGATTTTACGCAGGATAAAATAACGAAGGCCATTTATAAGGCCATGTGCTCCCAGGGGCTGGACGATTGGCTGGAGGCCCAGCATGTCTCCGATATTGTTGTCTTCATGCTCGAAGATAAGTTTGGCGGTTATACCATACCCTCTGTGGAGCAAATTCAGGACATCGTCGAAATGGTTCTGATGAAGCAGGGTTATCATGAGGTGGCCAAATCTTATATTCTTTACCGGGAAAAGCATAAAGTCATCAGAGAAGCCAGAGAGACGGGACTCAATCTGGAGCGACTGATTAAAGACTATATCAATGACCAGGACTGGAAAGTCCGCGAAAACAGCAATGAGGGTCAGGTTAGCTTCTCCGGCCTCAATGCCAGGATTTCAGGAGAGGTGCTGGCCAATTTTGCCCTGAACAATTTATATTCAGAACGGATAAAAAAAGCTCATCAATCGGGAGAATTTCATATTCATGATCTCTCTTACCCGATTGTCGGTTACTGTGCCGGCTGGTCGATGGAAAATTTGCTGAGAAAAGGCTTCGGTCATGTGCCCAATCAGGTTCATTCCCATCCAGCTAAACACCTGGAGACGGCCACCCTGCATATGGTTAATTATATCGGTACGATGCAGGCTGAATTTGCCGGGGCGCAGGCCTTTTCCAGTGTTGATACTTTTCTGGCTCCTTTTGTTAGAGCTGATCATTTGAGCTATCAACAGGTCAAACAGGACATCCAGAAGTTGGTTTTCGGTCTGAATGTCCCCTCGCGCTGGGGCTGGCAAACCCCCTTTTCCAATCTCACATTCGACTGGACGGTGCCGGAGGATCTCAAGAATAAAAAAGCAATTGTGGGTGGAAAAGAGCTTGACTCCTGCTATGGCGATTACCAGGCTGAAATGGATCTCATTAACCGGGCCTTTCTTGAGTTAATGATTGAAGGTGACCAGAAAGGTCGGGTTTTTACTTTCCCCATTCCGACCTATAACCTGACCAGAGATTTTGACTGGGACAGCCCGAACGCCCGCCTGCTCTTTGAAGCTACGGCTAAATATGGTATTCCTTATTTCCAGAATTATATCGGGACCAATCTTAATCCAGGCGATATCAGGGCGATGTGCTGCCGCCTGAATCTTGATATGAGGGAACTCAAGAGGCGTCCCGGTAATATGTGGGGAGCTGGTGACCAGACTGGCTCCATCGGGGTGGTAACCATCAATTTGAACCGCCTCGGTTATGAGGCCAAATCAAAAGAAGAGTTTTTCGACAAGCTGAGGGAAATGATGACTCTGGCCAAAGAAGCCCTCGAAACCAAAAGGGAAGTGGTCAATAATATGCTCGAACGGGGTTTGATGCCCTATACTAAGGTCTATCTTGGTCATTTTGAAAATCATTTTTCGACTATCGGTATTTGCGGGATGCACGAGGCCTGCATGAATTTCCTGGGAAAAGGCATCGGCACACCTGAAGGCAAAGATTTTACCATCGAAACAATGAATTTTATGAGAGAAGTGCTCAAAGATTTTCAGGAAGAAACCGGCCATCTTTATAATCTGGAGGCCTCGCCAGCCGAATCAACCTCTTATCGCTTGGCTCGACTCGATCGGGAAAAATACAAGAATATTTATACCTCAGGCACTGATCGACATCCTTATTTGACCAATTCGACCCAGCTCAACGTGGACGCCACCAGAGATATTTTTGAAGCTATCCAGCACCAGGCAGATATCCAGCCTCTTTATACCGGCGGAACAATTTTCCACTCTTTTCTGCCGGAAGCTATAGACTGGCAGACCTGCCGGCGGCTGGTGCAGAAAATAGCTGAAACCAAACTGCCTTATTTCAGTATTACCCCGACCTTCAGTGTTTGTGAGAATCATGGCTATCTTCGTGGTGAGCAGCGCACCTGCCCGGAGTGTGGCAGCAAAACCGAAGTCTATTCGAGGATTGTTGGCTACCTGCGCCCCATAGCTACCTGGAATGACGGCAAGAAGCAGGAGTTTGAGGAACGGGCTACTTTTACCAAGTTGGGCTGATATTAAGAGTTAAAGATCAAGTCTAAGTTCCTGGTAGACTTAAAAAGGAAAAAGGAGAAGAAAAAAATGGATTTTCTCGTTTTTACTCTTCCTGGCTGCTCTAAATGTGATCGGCTGAAGGAGTTCCTGCAGGCTGGTAGGCTGACATACAAAGAATATGATGTCAGCAGCAAAGAAGGGCGGTCTAAGATCAGAGACTATATTAAGATCCTGCGGAGAGATGAATCGGGAGCGATTATCATTCCTACTCTGATTGTCGAAAAAAATGGAGAAACAGTTGGAGTGTTCAATTCAGCAGAGGAGCTGGGGGAGTGGTTGAAATCAAGGGCTTAGAGAAGTTTGCCTCTAAAGATTTTCCGGGACATATCTCTTCTACTGTTTTTCTGGGCGGCTGTAACTTTCGCTGCCCTTTCTGTCATAATTCTGAGCTGGTTTTGTATCCATCGAATCTGACCTCGATTGACCCGAGTTTTTTTCTGAGCTATCTCGATTCGAGGCGGGGCTGGTTGGATGGCCTTTGTCTGAGCGGTGGCGAGCCGTTTCTTCATGATGACCTGGAAGTTCTGGCCAGAATTATTAAAGATCGTGGTTATAAATTGAAAATTGATACCAATGGCAGTTTTCCCGACCAGCTCGAACAGTTTATAAAAGAAGGACTGGTTGATGCTGTCGCCATGGACATAAAGGCGCCTCTGGAACGCTATTCAGAAGTGGTCAGAGCGACTGTAGATGTGGAAAGAATCAACAAGAGCGTAATGATCATAAAGAATTCGCATCTTGACTATATTTTTAGAACGACGGTAGTACCGGGAATTCATCAGGAAAAGGATCTGCTGGCTATAGGTGAGTGGTTACAGGGAACCAGGGTTTTTCAGCTACAGCAATTTTCTCCGCAGAAGACAATTGATCCTGAATTTATGAGGATAAAGCCATTTCCTCCGGAAAAGATCTTATCCTGGGCTGAGCTTCTTAAGCCTTTTTTTACCGAGGTCAGGGTGGAAGGCCTTTAAAAGGAGAGAGAAAATGAAAATCCTGATTAAAAAGATAAAGCCTGAGGCAAAAATGCCAGCTTATAATCATCCCGGTGATGCTGGTCTCGATCTTTTTTCCTGTGAGACATTAACCATCGGTCCAGGTGAAACAGTGTCGGTGCCCACCGGCTTACAGATGGCTATTCCCTTCGGCTATGCTGGCCTGATCTGGGATAAGAGCGGACTGGCCCTTCAGGGCCTTCATCGCCTGGCTGGAGTGGTTGATGCCGGTTACCGGGGAGAGGTCAGGGTGGTTCTGACTAACCTCGGTCAGAAGCCTTTTGTTATCAGCCAGGGAATGAAAATTGCCCAGCTGCTTGTCCAGCCGGTAGAAACTCCCGAGCCAGTAGAAACTGACAATCTGGATGAAACAACCAGAGGGGAAGGCGGTTTTGGTTCAACTGGCCTTTTCTAGTCCAGGCCTTTTATACCTCTGACTTATTTGAGACTTACTGGTACTTGCCCATGATGTAATTCTGAAGATGTTCAATCGTCACTTTCTGGGTAGAAATAATTGATTTGACCGCATCGCCAATAGAGATGACACCGATTAGCTTCCCATTTTCCATGACAGGCAGGTGCCTGATCCTCTTCTCAGTCATCAAAGCCATACATTCTTCAGCTGAAACCTCTGGCTCAACATAATAAATTTCAGTTGACATGATATCTTTAACAGGAGTGTCGAGTGAAGATTTGCCTCTGAGCATCACTTTACGGGCATAGTCTCTTTCAGAGATAATTCCGACGACCTGGTCATTTTGGACCACAATCAAAGCACCGATATCTTTGTCGGCCATGATCTTAAGCGCTTCATAAACTGTAGCTTCTGGAGAAATTGTCCAGACCTCAGACCCTTTTTCTTCAAGCATTTGTTTGACGGTGACCATTCTCCCTCCTCAAAAAAATAGTTTTACGTTACAGTTTATCCCTTTGTCCTGCTTATTTTCCGCCAGACTGCCTGACGGCCCTTGCCCCGAGGAGACTTATTACCACAGCTTTTTTATAATGTAATTCCTGCCTGCTGTCAAATTTTGCCTGACTAGGTAGGACTGGTTTCCAAACAAGCGTCTAAGATAGCTGACTGTCTACCCGGTAAGAGGCAACCATCCTGGAATCTTCTTACTAAGTTTTTAACTAGTCAATTTATAAGAACTTTTCCAGGTCAGAGTAATAGAAGGTAGCTCAGATAGACCTGGCCCACTTTAAACCCAGGGTCATTAATTTAAAGTACCTATTTTTATAGCTGTCTTCAAGGGAGATATAACTATTTATTGCTTCTTCCGGGAAGGAATCCGGCCTCTTACTGGCTTCCGGTCTTACCAATCAATCAGTCAAAATAGCCGGTCAGGTCATCGCGGTTTAGCCCTTGTTCAAGGGCAACCCTGGCCACTGCCCGGGCGACACTACGATGCAGACCTTTATCCAGTGGGTCTGGCACAATGTCTCCGGCGGGAGCAGAATCAGCAATAGCTCTGGCGGCCGCCAGCAACATCTCCGTGGTTATTCTGGGAACGTTAGCATCAACCGCTCCTCTGAAAATACCCGGGAAGCCCAGAACATTATTGATGGTTTTGCCGTCGGCGGCAAAAATCGCACCTGCTTCCAGAGCCTCCTCTGGTTCTATTTCTGGATTGGGGTTAGACAGGGCCAGAATGATCTGGCCTTTTCTGACCAGGTCTTTTTTTATTAAACCCGGAGCACCGGTGGTGGCGACAACGACATCACTTCTGGCCATTATTTCCGTTAAGTCTGACACTATTCCACCAGCTTCTTTAAGTCTTTGACTGGCTGCAGGATTTATATCGGCACCACGAATCGGTTTATTGAGATAAAACATCAGCATTTTAGAGATAGCCAGGCCGGCCGCACCCAGACCGATAACGCCAATCTCACACCGGGTCAAGTCACAGCCCAGCTGACGGGAAATATTCATGAGAGCAGCCGTCACCACACAGGCTGTCCCATGCTGATCATCATGCATGACTGGAATATCAATTTTCTCCTGTATCTTTTCTTCAATGTAAAAACAGCGCGGGGCGGATATATCTTCCAGCTGGATGGCGCTAAAAGTTGGGGCGAAATTGACCACACTTTCCACAATTTTATCAGGGTCTTTGGTATTCAGCAGAACTGGCATGGCCGACAGTCCGGTCAGAGTTTCCATCAGGCTGGCCTTACCTTCCATGACCGGCATAGCCGCCAGCGGCCCAACATCTCCCAGGCCGAGAACAGCGCTGCCATCAGTCACAATAGCAACCAGATGCCTGATAGCAGTATAACGTCTGGCCAGGGTCGGGTTATTTTTAATCAGCAGGCTGACCTCGGCTACGCCGGGCGTGTAAACTTTTCTGAGCACACTGATACTGTTAATTTCATAGCGGCTGCGGACGGCAATTTTGCCACCCTGATGCATCTCCAGCACTTCATCTCTGACCTCGAGCAGCTCGGCCTGAGGATAGGACTGGATTGCTCTGATTATTTTCTGGAGATGAGCTTCATCATCAACAAAGATGGTAATATCCCTGATCATAAAATTGGTTCCCATGTGAATGGTTTTAATTTCACCCACATAGGCATTCTCTGTACCCAGAGCGGTTAACAGGCCACCAAGGACTCCTGGTTTTTGCAGCAACCGGCATCTTAAAGTGCGAACTAACTTGTCTTCCCACCACATAGCTTATGCTCCTTTTTTCTTTCTTTATGAATTAAGCGCCTAGATTATATAACTTAAGTCAGCTGGAGGTAAGGAGGTCCGGCTGAGAAAGCAACAGTTTTAATCTTTCTTCTGGCTGAATTGATAATAAAAAATAGGCATGACCAGAAAAATAAAAAAGGCAGAGGTGGCCAGGCCACCCAGTGTGGCCAGAGCCAGGCTTGACCAGATTTGCTTCTGACCGGTATCAAGCTGAATTAAAATCATGGGCAAAAGGCTGAAAACAGTAGTCGAGGTGGTCATAAAGACGGGGCGTATCCTTTCTTTGCTGCCCTTTATGATAGAATCAACCAGTCCCAGACCGGAGGTTTTCCTGGTGAGATTGATATGGTCAACTAAAATTATAGAGTTGTTCACCACTATTCCGGCCAGAAGGATGACGCCTATATAAGCTGAAGAATCGAAGGAATAGCCAGCAATGACAAAGGCCAGAAAAACGCCGACTAAGGAAAGCGGGACAGAAAGCATAATGATGAATGGCTGGATAAATGATTCATAGAGAGAAGCCAGAATGATGAAAATGATAATAAGGGCGGCGATTATCCCAAACATCAGCTGGGCTTTTTCACTGCTGGTCATCATGTAGCCATAGTCCATGGTAGCTGAAAAACCAGGAGGAAGGCTGAGCGAGGAAAAAATAGCCTTCCGGTAATTTTCGGCGGCCTTATATGGACCCTTAAATTCCCACATGACCATCATTTGAAATTGCTGGTTTTCCCGGTAAATTGAACCGGGGATTTCTTTTTCCTCAACCGTGATCAGGTCCTTGAGCCTGAGGTGCTGGCCGGAGATGGTAATGAGTTCTGATTCTTGCAGGGTTACTAAATCCATATTTTCCGACTCAGGGAATTTCAGGTCAATTGCTCTCTCTTTGTTATCAATAATTGCCTGCAAAGGCACACCAAATGTGCCGGCCAGCAGACTCTGAAGCTGATAGAAAAGATAATTTGGATCAAGGTCATAACGGGATAGAGCCGGCTGATTCAGTTTCAGGACATACTCAGTTGAGGAAATATCTCCCCAGTAATTCTTTCCGGTTATTGATTTTATGTCACCGATCCTGGGATTCTTGCGCAATCTGGTTTCCAGATCGGCCGCAATGTCCTGCAGTTTTTTTAAATTATAGCCATAAAAATTTATCATAGAATCATAATAGCGTCCTGCACTCATCGACGAGTAGTAACCCTGGGGATCAAAACCGTAGACGCCAACGCTGACTCCGGCAAAGTTAGTGGCCAGCCGGATCAGCTCATCTTTGAGGATATAGGGATGGGCAGAATACTCGATTTCCGTTGGAAAAGTTATGCTGATAAAGGCTGCTTCCTGGCTGACCGAGGTGTCGATGGTTTTTTCGCAGGGATAAGTCAGGGCTTTGTCTTCAAATTTTTTAATCAAATCGTCAGTTGCCTCGAGGCGCGTGCCAGAGGGCATACGAACCGAAACAATCAGTCGGTCTTTTGAATACCAGCGGAAGAACTCGCCGATAACCACGTTCTTTTTGAACAGGCTGTAACTACCGTAAGTTATCAGACAGACAATTAAGATTATTTCTACTGGATGTTTAAGACAGAAACGCAGGACTTTGTCCACACTTAATCGGCCTGGCCTGGCTGGCTTTTTCTTTCTGACAAATAGAAGCCTGGGGCTGAGAGCCGGAATAAGAGAAAAGGAGACCAGAAGGGAAGTCATCAAGGCTATGCTCATCACTATGCCCAGTGGAAGATAGTAGATTCGCAGACGACCCTGGAAAAATGGAAAGCAGAAGAAAACTCCAACCGTGGTCAAGGTAGAAGCCAGGACCGGATTGAAGACTTCTCTGGCGCCACGGGTGGCAGCTTCGACCGGTTCCAGGCCTGACTCTCGTAGCCTTAGAATATTTTCAAAGACGACAATGGCGTTATCAACAAACATGCCGAAGCCCAGCGCCAGTGCCCCCAGGGTCAGCATGTTCATAGAAATGTTGAAAAGATAGATGAAATTAAATGAGATTATGGCTGAAAAGGCAACTGAAGAAAGAATCAAAAGAGAAGGGAGCAGGCGGCGGATGACTATAAATATCATCAGACAAATTAGAGCGGTAATGGTTACAATTAAAAGATAAAGGTTATTTAGATTCTTTTTAATTTCCAGACTCTCATCATCCACCACCCTGAAGATGAGATCGGAAGGTAAATTTTTTTTGATAGCTTCTAGCCTGGCTTTTACCTCGTTGGCTACCTTAAGTGTATTTTTACCTCTTTCCTTGAGAACCTGGAGTTTGATTGTCGGCTGCCCGTTAATGCGGTTTAGATAATAAATATCCGCGTATTCCAGTTGGACCTCAGCCACATCTTTGATATGAATTGGGACTCCACCCAGAGAGGTGATAACTATCTCTTCAATGCCCTTAATATCTCTGGGCGCAATAGCTACTCGTAAGAGATATTCTTCCTGACCCCTTTTAATCCGGGCCGAAGGGTAAACAGCCAGGACGCGACTCAGAGCAGAAGCTATCCAGTAGGGATGAAGGCCGAGATCTCTCAGCTTTTTCTGGTCGAGGGTGAGCCTGACATTAAGATCAGAACCGCCGCTGACTTCAACCTTCGAAACACCGTTGACTGAGCCCAGGCCATTTTCCAGCTTGTCTTTGACCAGTTCTCTTAAAGTCTGGAGAGGATAACTGCCCGAAATGGTGTAAGTCAGAAAAGGCCGAACTCTGAAATCCTCGGGGACATAGGGTACTATTTCTGGCCTGACGCCATAGGGTAGTTCAGGCAATGTCCGGCCTAACGCTTCTCTTAAAGCCAGATTGGCCATCTCCAGGTCGGTTTTCGGCTGAAATTCAATCGTCAGCCTGGCCGTACCTATCTCAGAGGTTGAGGTCAATTTGCGCACGCCTTTTACTGACAGCACCGCTTCTTCCAGCAAAGAGGTAAGCTGAGTCTGGACGACTTCGGGTGAAGTGCCCGGCCAGCTGGCCACGATGTCCACCTGCGGAAAATCTTCCTGTGGAGCCAGCTCTAATTGAATATGGAATAGCGAATAAAGGCCAAGAGCCAGGAGAGCCAGATAGACCATCAGTGTGGCTATGGGGCGTTCAATGAAGACTTTCATGGTCTCTAATTATCCGATAAAGTCAGGCCCGGCCTCAGACCCGAGCACTTTTTCTTCTCAAAATGATATCCTCCACATACTCATAAAGAGCCGGGATTAAAACCAGCGTCAGGAAGAGTGATGAGGTTAAGCCACCGGCGACAGCAATAGCCAGCGGTTGGAGCAGTTCTGCTCCCCGGCCCAGCCCTAAGGCCATCGGGAGCAGGCCAGCAATGGTACTTAAGGAAGACATCATAATTGGTCTCAAGCGAACCTGGCTACCTTCAACCACTGCCGACCGCAAGTCCTTGCCCTGCCGGCGGAGCTGGTTAATATAGTCAATCTCAACGATAGCGTTGTCGACGACAATTCCGATGAGAACAATCACCCCGATAATCGAGATAGCATTGATACTCTGACCGGTTAAAAAAAGAAGAATTATTGTTCCGACTATACCCATCGGAACAGTGGTAATTATTAGAAAAGGATGAAGAAGAGACTCAAATTGAGCAGCCATAATCATATAGATAAGAACCATGGACATAATGAAGGCCAGAAGAAGTGATCGGAAGCTGGTTTGCATTTCTTCTCTTTCGCCGCCGAACACCAGGCGGTAGTCGCCCGGTAAATTCATCTCGGCTATGGTTCGCTGAATAGCTGGAACAACCTGGCTTAGTTTTTTACCACGAAGATTAGCTGTGATGATGATTTCCCTCTCCTGGTTTTCCCGTCTGATCTCGTTCGGGCCGGCCACTGGCTGATAGCTGACCAGCTCTCTCACGGGAATCAGAGAATTTTTATAAGGGAAAAATGAGTTCAATATTTGCTCGATATTCTGTCGGGAGTTGCTTTCCAGCATAACCCGAACATCATATTTTTTTTCCAGCTCACGGTACTGAGTGGAGACATTGCCTCTGATAGCTTCTACCAGGTAACTGGCGATATCGCCAGGCGACAGTTCAGGATATTTTTCCAGATTTTCCTTATTTATTCTGATTAACAGCTGCGGTTTACCCTGCTGCAGATTAGGATTGACATCAACTATTCCAGGTATTTTCTCGAGCTTGCGGGCAAACTCCAGGGCTATCCTTCTGAGTTCTTCCAGATCCTTGCCCTTAACTTTTAGATTGAGTTCATTGGAGCTCAAAGCCAGAAATTCGCCGAGGGTTGTCTGCTCACGACTGACTGAATATTTAACATCAGTTAACCTGGTCAGATAGCCTCTGGTTTCAGCCATCATTTTATTCATGAGTTTTGGGTCTTTTAATTCGACTGAGATCTCAGCTGAGTTAACTGATAAATCGGGTCGGGAGGCTTCCCCGGCTGAAACCAGGCCGACCTGGGAAAAGACTCTCCGGATATCAGGAATATCCTTCAGCCAGCCTTCCAGGTCGGAGACGATCTCTTCCGTTTGTTCAAAGGAATACTCAACCGGCGCCTGAAGGCTGAGATGAAAGGTCGAAGTCTTAAGCGGAGGCATCAGCTCTCGTGGTAGGAACGACCCCAGTCCAAAGACCAAAATAAAAACAAAGATAGCTAAATAAAAGGCCTGACTTTTATGATTAAGTGTCCAGAGCAGGGCCTGTAAATGCCCTCTGGTAAATCTGACGTAAAGGCGGTTAAACCAGCGGAAAATACCAGCCAGAAGAGGTTTAAATGGTCTGGCGATTAAACTGGCCAGGCCAGCAATGACGATGAATATAAGACTGAAAATAAGTTTAAAAATAAAAATGAGCAGATTGGTTAAATTATAGGTGATGAATTTAAAACCAGCCCAGATCAGGAAGAAAACATTTTTCCGACCAAGTTCTTCCTTGAATTTTTTATAAGACATGAACTGCCAATGCGGCAGTTTCCTTCCTGTCTTCGGTCGCTTATAGGTTCTTGCCGCCAGCATGGGCAAAAGAGTGACCGAGACAAGCAGAGCCGACAGCAAAGTATAAGTAACAGTCAGAGCTGTATCTTTAAAGAGCTGTCCGGCTACACCCTGAACATAGATGACAGGCAAGAAAACAACAATAGTCGTCAGGACAGAGGCAGTGATGGCATTGATAACTTCGGTGGTGCCACGGTCAGCCGCTACTTTTAATGATTCTCCCAGCTGGTGATGACGGTAGATATTTTCAGAGACGACGACTGCCGTGTCATCGAGCATGCCCACCCCCAGGGCCAGTCCACCTAAAGACATCAAATTCAGGTTGATATTTTCCAGGAAAAGAAGATTAAAAGTTCCGATAACAGAAATGGGAATAACCGTATCTATAATTAGGGGTGATTTCCACTCCTGAAGGAAGATGAGCAAAATCAGAAAGGCCAGAATAGCGCCTTCAATGATTTCTTCAATGGTGGTGTTGATCGCTTCCCGGATATAGCCGGCCTGCTCTGAAATTATTTCCAGGTTGATATCTGGATTTTCCTGTTGGATCTGAGCAATGACTTCTCTGGCCTTAGCGCTGACCTTAACTGTATTAGCCCCATATTCTTTGCGGATAAGAAGGCCGATACTTTCCCGGCCATTTAACCTGGTCACACCTTCCCGATCTTTGATAGTGTCTATTACTCTCCCCAGGTGTTTCAGCAGGATGACGCCACCTTCGGCCGTAAATTTGACCGGAATATTTTCTATTTCTTTTACCTGTTCAAACTCCCCCGCTACTCGCAAAGAATAAACAAATTTGCCTTTTTTGATATTGCCCCCGTGGAGACTGCGGTTAAAGGCAGCAATCTTGTTTCCTACCTCTTCAATTTTCAGCCCGAAGTTGGCCAGTTTTTCCGGATCAACTTCGACCTGAATTTCTCTTTCCACCCCACCGGTAATTTCGACTTCGGCCAGTCCTTCGACCTGTTCCAGCCTCGGTTTGATCAATTCTTCGGCCAGCTCCTTTAAATCCAGCAATTTCTGTTCCCCGGTTAAGGCCAGGGTCATAATGGGCTGGCTCTGGGGATCAAGGGCAATAATAACCGGTTTATCACATCCTTCAGGTAAAGAATCTCTAGCTGAGTCCAGTCTTTCCCGGGTATGGAGCAGAGCAAAATCCATATTTGTTCCCCAGGAAAATTCAATAGAGATAAAAGAATAGCCTTCCTTCGAAATAGACTCGACCCGGCGCAGGCCTGGAACCCGGCTGACTGAAGTTTCCAGCGGCATGGTGACCAGCGCTTCTACTTCCTCCGGAGCAACACCTGCATACTGAGTGACGACCGATAGCCGGGGATAGCTGATTGAAGGTAAAAGATCGACGCTTAACTGGCTGAAAGAGACCATACCCAGCAGGACAATAGCCAGATAAAACATTAAGACAAAAACTGGCCGGTCAATCGAAAACTTAGCCAGACTCATCAGCTGTCCTCCTGGCCCTTCTGTTATTCAACAATTCTGACGGCAGAATCATGGGCCAGAGTCATATGACCTTCAACAATGACCGGCTCACCCTCTTTGACGCCATCGAGAACTTCCACCAATTGTTCATTTTCCTGACCGGTCTGGATATATCGCCATTTAGCCAGGCCGTTTTCCACGACAAATACCAGTGGACGTCCGCCGCGAACCAGGACTGCTGCCTGCGGGACAAGCAATCGCCGGGGAAAGATTTCTGTTACTATTTCTATTTCGGCATGCATACCGGGCTTAATCTCCTCGGCCGGATTCTCGAGGCCGATAAAAACGCTGCAGGTCTTGTCTTCTTTATTTATAACCGGGCTGACGGCTACCACTTTTCCTTTAAAAACTCTACCTGGAAAAGCACTGAAACGAATATCAGCTTCCCGGCCAACTTTGACTTTGCTGACTTCTGTTTCCAGGACCTTAGCCGTGATTTTTAGCTGGCTGACATCAACCAGAGTAAATAGTTCTCGCCCGGCCTCGATTGTCTCACCCGGAGCGACCTTAATACCCGTAATTATTCCGGAGAAAGGTGCCATTATTTTGGTCTTTTCCAGCTCCAGACGGGCGATTTTGGCGTTAACCTCGGCCTGGGTTAAACCTTTGGAAGAGGCGATGATTTCATCACGTTTGAGTCCGCTTCCAATTTGAGCCAATTCGTAGTCGAGGCGGGTTCTTTCCAGCTCGGCCTGAGAAATCAAACCGTCTCTATAGGCCTTTTCTGCCTTTTGGTAGGCCTCCTGAGCTTTTTTAAGGTCTGTATTATCTTGCTCTTTAGGCGTGGTTAGACCTGGTTCCTGAAATAACCTGTCCAGCAAAAGTTCAGACAGGGCTTTCAGCCTCGTAGCTTCAGCTTCTTCAAGCTTTAGCTGGTAGGAAGTGTCGTCCAGCTCAGCCAGCAGCTCACCCTGACGAACGTGTTTTCCCTCCTGGACATAGAGTTTTTTCAAAATTCCTCCAACCTCCGCTTTAAGAACTACATTTTTTTCTGTGTAAACTTCACCCGGTGACTTAATCGTTTTTTCCAGGTCTTTAATTTCAGCTACAGCCACCTTGACAGAAATAGGAGCGATTGACTGAGTTTCAGCTGCTGGCGAAGCGGACTGCTTCTCAGCGGCTGGTGATTCCCCAGTTGATTTCCTTTTGCTCAACCAGAAACCACCCGCGGCCAGAATAATAATGATGATTATGACCAGAGTTACCGTGAAGAGAGTTTTTCGACGTTGGTCCATCATACCCGCCTCGCTTTTTTCTAATAAATATCATTTATATTAAAACGACGGTCAAAGTCAAAATATTTATCAAACAGGTCGAAAAAAGTAAATTTCTTAAAAGGCCGGCATTTGCAATTTTTGATTTTCTAAAGACTTTTTGGCTGACAAAAGTTATAATAAAAACCGTCGTCAGGCTTTTAAAAATTGAGAGGTCAGGCTTCAGGTCATAGAAATAAATCCTGGCCGAGACGGGTCTGAGGCGGCTGGCTGCATCGAATTTATTTTATTTTGAGTTTTAATTATGACCGAAGCCAGAAGCTACTTTTTTCCTGTGCCGGCAGCGATCAACTAAAACTCAAGTGAGGAGAGCAATGAAAGTGAAGAGATTGAAGATAATCAGTGGAGTTTTTTTAGTTCTCATCCTGGTGTTGGCTCTAACAGTTTTTAGAGGAAATAACCAGTCAGCGAGATGGCAAACTGACCAGGACGGTCAAAAGACTATAACCAGCGAAGGAGTCAGTCTTAATCTGGCGGGAATAACCTTGCCTTTTGTGGCCAATGAAGGTCAGTGGGCTGATCATATTAAGTATCAAGCCGGCCTTTTTTCAGGAAAGTTTCTGGTGACTGAACATGACCTTGTTTATTCTTTAACTGTAGCCGATCAGCAAAGAGTTAATGGGTTGATAGCCATTCCCGAGATGCCTGGCAGTCAGGCTTTGGGCAGGTCAGAATTAACCAGAAACAACACGGTTGAAAAACTCCGGTCTGTCTCTTTTCGGGAAAGCTTTGTAACCCCAACCGGCTCTTTAGCTACTCTTGCGCCCGGCGGTCAGGAAAAAGCCTCGGGCTGTATATCTTATTTTGAGGGCAACAATCCAGACAGGTGGAAAAAGGGACTGGCCAGCTATAACAGTCTGTCTCTGGGGACTATCTATCCAGGGATTGAAGTTGAGCTAAAAGCCTCCGGGCAAAATGTTGAAAAACTTTTTTATTTAAGGCCAGGGGCAAATGTAGAAGACATAAGAATAAGAATAGATGATGCTGATTCTCTGAAGATTGATGAATCTGGGGAATTGATTCTCTCTGCCAGCCAGAGCGAACTGGCTATGATGAAACCGGTTGGCTTTCAGGAAAAAGATGGGCAGAAGACGGCCGTTGAGGTGGTTTATGAATTAAAAGGTCAGAACGAATATGGATTTAAAATCGTTGGTTCCTATGATCCTCAACTGACGCTGGTCATCGATCCGGCTTTAAGTACTCTATCCGCTTCCACTTATCTGGGCGGAACAGGTAACGATCGCAGCTTTTGCCTGGCTCTGGATAATTCGGGGCACGTTTATGTGGCCGGTTATACTCTTTCCTCTACCGCTGATTTCCCGACCACTGACGGAGCTTATGATCGCACCTACCATGGTGAATATGATCTTTTTGTCTCGAGGTTTTCTTCTGATTTGAAGACGCTGGAAGCTTCAACTTATCTTGGAGGAGCTGGAACTGATTATCTTTATTCTATGGCTCTGGATAGCGCTGGCCATGTTTATCTGGCTGGAGCCACCAGTTCCAGAGATTTTCCCATAATTCCTGGAGCTTTTCAGGGGACTTACCTGGGCGGGGAGTATGACGCTTTTGTCGCCAAACTTTCGTCAGACCTTAGCAGCCTGCTGGCTTCTACCTTCCTTGGTGGGAGCGAAAATGACTATGCAGCCTCTTTAATCCTCGACAGCTCGTTCAATATTTACCTTACTGGAACTACCAGTTCAGCTGATTTCCCGGTTACACCCGGGGCCTACAGTGAGGTTTATAAAGGCGGGTATGATATTTTTGTAGTCAGATTGTCTAATTCTCTTAATTCTCTATTAGCTTCGACTTATATCGGGGGAGGAGATTATGACATCGGCTCTGCCCTGGTTTTAGGAGATGCTTATCTTATCCCCGGCTCGATTAGAACCTCTGTTTCCAGCCAGACCAGGACTGCTGTGGGGAATAATAAGATCAGCTCAGAAAGAAAGTCCAGCGGAAAATTGGCCGGCAAAAGGCAGGCAGAGGCGAACGAAGATAGCGAAAATTCAACTTTTAGCCGCAGCGGTGAACTGGCCAGTCCTTCGGTTGGCAATGGCTATGGATATACCATTTATGTGGCTGGTAGGACTAAATCCACCGACTTTCCTGTTAACTCCAGAGGCTATGACCGGTCTTTCCATGGTGGCTATGATGGGGTGATTTTCCGGATCAGTCCGGATCTGAGCGAACTATATGTCTCGACCTATCTAGGTGGAAGCGGAGATGATAATATCTATGCCCTGGCGCGTGACGGCCAATCGAAAATTTTGGTGGCTGGCTACACGGCCTCAGCTGATTATCCGGTATCATCAGCAGCCTATTCCAATAGTTTAAAAGGCGGTTTTGACCTTTTCATATCTAAACTGTCTGCCGATCTTGATTACTTGCTCTTCTCCAGCTATTTCGGTGGTACCAGCGATGACTACTGCCGTTCTATAATAACCGATTCTTATGATAACGTTTATCTTACCGGCTGGACTCAATCAACAGATTTCCCGGTGACCAGTGGAGCTTATAGCACCAGCCATAAGGGTGGCCTGGAAGCAATAGTCTGCAAAATCTCGTCCAATCTCCAGGTGCTGCTGGCTTCAACTTATCTGGGCGGTGTGGCTAATGATCTGGGTTATGCCCTGGCTCTTGATAATAGCGGAAACGTTTATGTTACTGGTTATACCTCCTCTTCTGCTTTTCCGGTAACTGATGAGACTTATGATGATAGCGTTAGTGGAACAGATGCCTTTGTGGCCAAATTGGGGGCAGTTGATCAATATTTACTGACAGTAAATGTGTTTGGTTCGGGCCAGGTGGTCAGTCATGATGGTGGCATAAATACCGATTTCGATAATTCTCAAGTCTATGACGCCGGCACAAAGGTCATTCTGGAAGCCACCCCTGCTGCCGGTTATATTTTTGGCGGCTGGGGCGGGGATGTCCATAGCACAGACGCCACCTTGACTGTCACCATGAGCTCGGATAAAGTCATCACAGCCAAATTCGCTCCTGAGGGAGCCACTTATACGCTGACTATCTTAAAATCAGGCTCAGGGAGTGGCACAGTTACCAGTGATGATGAAGCTATTAACTGCGGGACAGTCTGTTCTCAGAGCTACACTTCAGGCACCTTGATCAAATTAACTGCTACCCCCGATGAAAATTCTGGTTTTGAAGGTTGGAGTGGAGATATCTCATCCACCAACAGCACAGTTCCGGTCATTATAAATGGTGACCTGACGATTATAGCGGTTTTTGGTCCACCGCCTCTACCTGATCTGACGGGTGAGTGGCATGATCTTAAAATCACCAGATTTTTGGGCCGAACGACTATTATCACTGGTTTCTTCGAGCTGAAAAATATCAGCGAAGCTCCGGCTGATTATGGCTATAAAGTTTCCTATTATTTGAGTTCGGATGGGATAAGCCTGGATATACCTTTAAATACCAGAGCGATTACGCTGGCTTTACTGGGAGAGAGCAGTCGGAAACTGATGTTTACCCGCTATGTTGAGGGTAGTGTCAATGTCTCGGGTAAATATCTGGTAGCCGTGATTGATCCAGAAAATGTCCTGACTGAAGAAAACAAGACCAATAACCTGGTAGTTTACGGGCCGCTTCCATAACCACCAGGTAAAAACGGAGACCATGCTGGAGGCAACAATGAAAATAAAAAAGCTGATGATCGCCCTGCTGGCCATGTCCACTCTGGCCTATGCTCAGGATGATAACAGAAAATTTTCTTTTTCCTTGAAGGGGAGCTATTTTATTCCTTATTCCAAGACATTCAATAAACAACTCAGGCCGGCTATTAATAAAGATCTTAATGCGCTCGAATCCTATCTGAAGGAGCTGGGCCTGACCAGTTACCTGAATGAGATGAGCAGAATGAGCGGAGCTTTCAATTTCGGGGGGGAATTAGAAGTCCGGGCCAGTGAGCAGGTTGGCCTCGCTCTGGGGGCTGATTATGCCTTCAGGACGCTAACTACTTCCCTTGATTCGGCGGGAACTGTCAGCTCGGTCAGCTATGGTGTAACCGAGACCGGGAAAATAGGTTTATCGGTCATACCCATTACTGCTACGGTCCGAATCAATCTACCGTTTTCAAAGATCAAAGCTTACATGGGGGGTGGTCTGGGCTATTATTTTGCCCGCTATACTGAAAAGGAATCCTGGACCTGGGTCGAAGGAGATGAAACTGTTGATACCGGTTCGAGAAAAACTGTGGCTACTGGAGATGCTGTGATACCTCATGCCGAGGTCGGAGCCGAATATAGATTATCCAGCCGGGTTTCCCTTCTGGCTGTAATCAGATATCCTTTTGGCACAATCGGTTCTTTTAAAATTAAAAAGTCAGCAGATGATCCGGCTGCGGTCGGACAAAAATTGACCTTCTATGATAGTGATGGTGTCCTGCGAGATTTTAAGTGGGAGCTTAGCGGACCAGCTCTGGGAGTAAATTTAAAAATAAAGCTGTAATAAGCTAAGGGCAGATCAAAGGAGAAAAAGGGTTGATTGACCGATTTCTCCAGATAAATTTTTATTGACCAGGAAGCAGAAATCGTGATATAAGTTGATCATATTCTGAACAGAAGGAAAGCTGATCGGCCGAGGAGGGTCAATGCCCGAGATAGGGAAAAAGGGCTTATCAGGCAAAGAGCTGGAAACGATTATCGCCATTATTATTGTTCTGGTCATTGTGGGGGCTGGTTTTCTTGTCCATTATAAATTCATTTTACTCAATTTCTTTTTCCTACCTGTAATTTTTTCTGGCTATTATCTCGGGCGGAGACGGGCGCTCCTTATTGCTATAACCTGCATTTTGCTTGAAACTCTTTATCTGGTTTTTTCTTATGAGGTCATCAGAGTTAAGTTTCTTTTTAGTCGGGATGATTTATTTTTTCTTATTTCCTGGGCAGTTTTTCTGGTCCTGACGGCCTGGATTGTTGGTACGCTAAGTGAGAGAACGGAAAGAGAAGTCTTAAATTTGAAAAAAGCTTATCTGGGTATCCTGGCTATCGTGTTGAAATATTTAGAAGTGGGTGAGGAAGGCAAATCGCGAGCAGAAAAGATAGCTGATTTAGCCGGGAAAATGGCTGAAGTTCTCGAATTAAACAAAGCTGAGGTGGAGAATATAAAATCAGCCGCTTTATTGAGCGATATTCAGGAACTCCAGAATTTCCTGCCGCTTTTCAGTGAAACTTCCAAATTAATGAACGAAGAAAAGTTTGTTCAAAATAATCTGAGTGATCGGGAAAAAATTATGCTGAAGACTGCCGCCCTCATTCTAGATGAGGTTCAGCCTATTCTGCAAACTTATTTTGTTCACTACCGCCAGAAAGCCAATGAGCTGGAAAAAAGTCTCGCTGTCATTCCCCTGGGGGCTTCTCTCATTGCTCTGGCTGAGCTTTATATTAGACTTCGGCAACAGGGCAAAGTTAAAATAGGGCCGGAGGAAATTTCCTCGCTGGATGATATCAGACGCCTGCGTGGCACTTATTTTCCGGAAAAAGCCATTGATGCCCTCTTTTTAGTAGCCTACTAACTCCCGGAAAACCAGTAAAATAGACGTTACAGGCGGAAGAGATAGGACAGTTTAAAGGTGAAAGAATGTCCTTTTTCTGTTACCAGAAATTCCTTTCGCTGGCTTTGCTTGAAGCTGAGTTGAATTAAATTGCCAGCGCCGAAATAATAACCAATAAGAAAATCAAAATTATATTGATCTTCTCTGGTCTCGCCCAGAAGTCGGGCTGTTAAAAAAAGTTCTCTGGTAACCTGATAATGAATTGAAGTTTCATAAGTTAAACCTTCGAAAACGGTCTGTCCGGAGTCTGAAAGCTTCTGATTTATCCAATCTGCTTCGAAAGAAAACTCCAGGTTACTGCGAGGTCTTAAAGACAGGGAGCCTTCCAGGGAGAACTCCGTGCCGGGGCTGACGGCTGTAAATTCTTCGTTATAGATACCTCTTTTTTCCCAGCGGCTTTCCAGACCGATTTCTTTTAAGAAGCCGCCACGTTCCCAGCCAAAATCAAAATGTCCACCATAATTTTTTAAAAAACTACCATTCCAGACCAGCTCTTGTGATGAGGTTAGCACTTGATACTGGTCTTTCCCGGTAAAAAATCCATAATGAAAATCAATTCGGTTAAATAAATTCCAGAACATCATCAATTCAAGCTGATCTCCTACCTTGTGTCCATGTGAATCCTGGCTGATGGTGCCAGTTAGATCCCAGCTTACTCTCTGGATTGTTCCGCGATTAAATCGCCAGGCATAGCCAATCATGGAGTGAAAAGACTGAAAATCAACCCGATCCAGATAACCAGCCTGTAGTTTAACATTATCTTCTACTCTTTCCAGGCCGGCATTGAACTGCCAGCCGGTATCAGGTTCACGGTTAAACTGAACTAGATGAAGACCGTTGTTATTATTTCCTCCTTGTGAATTAAAGGCAAACAGGTGAGATCCACGCAGATAATAGATTTCTTTAAAATTAAAGCTATAATCAACCGCCACGTTATGATTGGTACTGGTCTCGCCACCGACACCTGTATAATAGATGCCGACCTGGGAATTTTTAAAAATATCCTTGGTGATTCTGACCACACCAAATTCCGCCGAACCATATTCTTCTTTGTTCAGAGCCCCCAGCAGACCAAAAGAATAGCCACCTGTTTTGCCAGTAATTTTAGCGGCGAACCTGGGATCGCTGATTCGTCGCGAATAAAAAACGCGGGCCTCAGTTGACAGATCATAACCATTTTCAGTGGCCAGCCTGAAATACTGACTGCCTTCAGTAAAAAAGGGCCGTCTTTCACTGAAATATCTTTCATAGGGAGAAAGCTGATAAATGAAAGGATCGGATTCGATCTGGCTGAAATCAGGACTGGCCGTCACGTCGAGGTAAAGATTTGGCTTTATCCCGTATTTAAGGTCAGCCCCAACCGCAAGTTTGTCATCTTTTTCGCCTGCCCAGCGGGTTGAACGCAAACCGGCATAGGGGAAAATTTCAAGATTATGCCCTGGTTTTATCCCGACCAGACCACGAAGTTCACCCATCTGCTGAAGCTTTGGCAGGTCACGCTTGACTTCTGTCCAGTAGTCGGTTTCATTCAGACGGTGGATATAACGCATAAAATTAATCCCCCAGATCTGTTCTGAGGCTGAGGAAAAACGCAAGGATTTAAAGGGAATAGCCATTTCAGCTGACCAGCCATCGCTATTAATCCTGGCTTCTGATTTCCAGATAGTTTCTACGGAGTTTTGCTGGACACCTTTCGGGTTGAGAGTAAAGCTGATGCTCGTCCGGCCATCATGATAAGTATCGAGTATGACCGTAATAGAGTCATTATTTTCATATTCATTTCGTGGAGTCAACTCTGCCCAGATTTTTTCTGGCTGAGAATCTTTCATCAGAAAAGCAAAATAAATATATCTATCGTCATAACCGGCCCAGACCAGTGTTTCTTCCGAGGCTCTGGCGCCATTTACCGGGTCATACTGGACGAAATCTCCAACTGGCTGGATAATCTTCCAGGCATCATCGTCAAGCCGTCCATCAATTTTTGGAGGGGAATCTAATTTCTGGACATTGAGAATCTTGTTTTGCTGCTGAGCCGAAGACGGAAAAGAAATTAGAAGGACAATTCCTGTCAAACAAAAAAAGGTGAGAACATTTTTGTAATTTTTCTTATCAAGATTCAGGTACATCAATTACTCAATACTTCTGGAATCTTCCAGAAGATCAGATTTTTGATAAATCTTGCGATATTTTAAACGAAAGAGTGATGAGACAGCAAGGATTTTTTTCAGAAAATCCAAGCCTGAACTGATAAGATCAGACTATTGGTGATAAGCTTTTTTATTTTCCTGACTTATTTCTGATTCCTTTTAAATAGCTATTAATCCCGCTACCACTATTGCTTTTCATCAACCATCGGCGCTGTCTGTTTCTGGCCAATCATTTGCCTTCAGGACTGAACTTTCGACTTCAAAAACTGAGGCCGGCCATGATTGAAAAACCGCTGTTTCTGGCTTTGTCAGTCATCTCCAGCAGCCTGGAAGTGTCAGATAGAATGTTATTCAGCCCATAATGATAGCGGGCTTCCAGTGTTACCCTGAAGAGCAGAGGTATTTTTAGATCTACTCCCAGTCCGCCAACGATAGCCAGGGCCGAATCCTTAAAATCACTTTTGATATTTTCGGTATCAGTTTGTCCCCCGGTGGTGATGTCCAGCTTGGCCTTCAATAAGATACCATAGGAAGGACCGCCAAAAGCATAAACTTTAACCGGCCCTAAAGGAATTATATTAAGCCTGACTAAAAGGGGGATTTCAATATAGTCCAGCCTGGCTGTACAGGGGGCAAGATAGGCAGAGTCGCCATCTGCAATTGGTGGTGCTATTAACATTTGACACTCCAGACCACGCTTCGAATAAAGAACTTCTGGCTGCAGTCCGAGGCGGCCCAGGTTAAAAGTAAAAAAAACACCAAAACTTGCCCCCCGCCGGTAGTCCTGATTGGAAAAGCTATCCGCAGGGCTAAACAATATCTTAGAATTATTAATCCCGCCTTTAATTCCAAAATCTATCAGGGCTTGAGCTGGCGGGGCCGAAAGCAAGATCAAGGCCAGAGCCAGGCCAAAGACGGCTGTTTTTTTCATTTTTATCTTCCCCTGTAACCAAGACCTCTAAACCTTAATAATATTTATTATGGCTGCTTTTTGTCAAATTAAGGGCTCATTCAGGGCTAACCCGTAATCTCCGGTGGCTGGAGGATTGGAGAGGCCTGCCTCGAAATAGAGTCTAACCAGCAGCCAGAATTCAACTTGTCAGCTGCTGGAAATTATTATAATTAATATAAAGAAATCTTTAATTTCCGGAAAGCAGCTTAGATGAATCTGTTTCTGATGGCCGAACTCCTGACTGTCCTGGCTGCCTCTATTCTTGTTATTTTTATCTTCCACCGGTTAAGAATACCAGCCGTAGTTGGCTTTTTGATTACCGGTATAATTCTTGGCCCTGGAGGATTTGGTCTGGTCAAGGACCTTCAAGCGATTAATGCCCTGGCTGAAGTTGGAGTCATGATGCTGCTGTTCACCATCGGTCTTGAATTTTCGCTGGACAGGCTCCAAAAAATTCAACGGTATTTCTGGCTGGGTGGCAGCCTGCAAGTTCTCCTTACCATCGGCTTGACGGCCGTCCTGAGTATGCTTTTGCGAATAAGGTTGCAGGAAGCGATTCTCGATGGCTTTTTGGTGGCTTTGAGCTCAACTGCCGTCGTCTTGAAAATTCTGTCCGATAAAAATCAGCTTGATTCTCCTCAGGGGCAGGTTTCTTTTGGGATTCTAATTTTTCAGGACATAGCTTTAGTTCCAATGCTGGCTCTGGTCCCGGTTCTGGCTAACCTTCAGACTGTTTCTCTTCTGACCGTGGGCAAACATCTCATTCTAAGTGTGGCGGCCGTGGCGGCTGTTTTCCTGCTGGCCCGAAAGGTTATGCCGGCCTTAATTTCGATGATTGTTGGTACCAGAATAAAGGAAATTTTTCTCCTTTCTTCTTTAGTTGCCTGCCTGGGCATGGCTTACCTGACCGCTTCCCTCGGTCTGTCTTTGGCCTTGGGGGCCTTTCTGGCTGGTATGATTATATCGGAGTCTTATTATAGCCATCAGGTGGTGTCTGATATCCTTCCTTTCAAGGACGTTTTCAACAGCCTCTTTTTTGTCTCCATAGGCATGCTTCTTGACACTAAGATAGTCTGGAGTCTTATGGGTCTGGTTCTGGCGGTGGTGGCCGGCATCATTCTAATTAAGGTCATAACTGTCTTTTTTACAGTCAGGCTGCTCAGCTTTGATCCCAGATCTTCTCTCCTGGCGGCTTTTGGCCTGGCTCAGGTCGGCGAGTTTTCTTTCGTTCTGGCCAATGTCGGCCGGGAAAACGGTTTCCTGGCCGGCCAGGATTTCCAGGTGTTCATTGCTTCTTCAATTTTGACCATCCTGGCTACGCCTCTTCTGGTAGAGTTAGGACCGCGTCTGGCTGATAGAGTTGGCTCTAAATACCAGAGCGGCCAGAGGCCAGAAAAATCAGGCGTCGAACCGGCCTTTCTTGTCAACCATGTTATTATTGCCGGTTTCGGACTCAACGGTCAGAATCTGGCCAGAGTACTGAAAGAGACAGGCATTCCTTATGTCATTCTGGATCTTAATCCAGATACCTATCGCCGGATTTCCCGGGCAGGAGAGCCAATTATCTTTGGTGATGCCTCCAGTTCTGTAATCCTAAAGGAGGCGGGGATAGACAGGGCCAAAGCTCTGGTTATTGCCCTTAATGACCCCCTAGCTACCAGACGGGCGGTCAGCCTGGCCCGGCAACTAAACCCTGAGATTTTTATTATCGTCAGGACAAGATTTGCTTCCGAGATAGAAGAGCTCTATACGCTTGGGGCCAGTGATGTCATTCCGGAAGAATTCGAGACCTCAATTGAAATATTTGTCCGGGTCCTGGAAAAATTCCATCTGCCAAGAAATATCATCAATACCCAGGTTCAGATCCTCAGGAGCGAACATTATGGGCTTTTACGGGGTGCCAGATCATCATCCCGCCGTCTTGATGAAAAAATTTATGATTTCCTGGAAGCAGGAGTGGTCGAGACTTTTCTGGTGCCGGAAACAGCCTCTATAGCCGGTAAGACCCTGGGCGAAATTGATTTGCGAGGCAAGACAGGCGTGACTGTTATAGCTGTAGTCAGAAATGAGAAAACCTGGAGCGGGCCTGGCGCTGATTTCCGTCTTCAGGGACACGATGTCCTGGTTCTGGTCGGCAATCATCAGGCTATTGACCAGGCTCTGGCCTATCTCAGCAGCTGAAGCCTTTAGACCGGGTTAAAAATAAAAAAGACGTTCTCGATTATTTCTGATTGTCAGGGATTGGCCAGTACCCTGGAAGAAGCCATCCAGAACGGTAACAGGTAATTTCCGGTTGATAAGTTGCCTGAAACTGAGGTTTAACAGGAACCCTGAAAAAATAATGGGCCGGCTCTTCCCTCGCCGGGGGGAAAGAGGGAAGAACCGGACACCAACTTTCGTTTATCTGTTTTCCAGCCTTCTGACTGCTTCCTTTAGTCCAGGCAAAAAAGCATCTAATCCTGGCCAGCAGCCAGCGACTCATCACTTAATCAGCTGCTCAAAAAGCAATACCAATCGTCGCTGACCAGACGCCATTCTTTACATCCGGCGATGTCCCTTCTTCAACCGCCGTTATAATTTTCTGTAAGCCAAGGCTATATCGCACATCAATCATAAAGTGCCGGCCAATGTCGAGGCCCGCCCCAAAAATAGCTCCATAATCATTATTTTTTAGAATTTTTTCTTCGAGAGGCAGTTCCTCGCCATTTAGTTCATATTTTTCCCTTAATTTGAACCCAACTGCCGGCCCGGCAAAAACAACTGGTTTTATTCCGGGCAGAGGAATCTTGACTTTGATAAGAAGGGGAATTTCTAAATAATCGCCATAGATTTTTTCGCTGTATTCGCCGGTAGTATCTTCTACAGTGCCGCCTTTCATGGTGTAAAGAATTTCAGGTTCAATAGTCACTATCTTGCCTAAATTAAAAGCCAGAAAAATACCGCCAACGAAGCCAATTTTGCTTTTGACCGTGGCTTCGATATCCTCCAGGTCATTCCCGGTCAGCTTGGCGGAGTTGCCACCCACTCTTAGACCGAACTGGACATCAGCTTTTAAGATTGAAGGGGAGACCAGAAGAAACAAAAAAACAGCTACCAAACAATAACTGAATACTTTTTTCATCTAAACCTCCTGACCAAAGATGACTTTAGAATAATTGCCGAAAAGAACGGTGTCATCACCTGCCGGGGTGATTTCAGTGGGTAAATCATGGAATAAAAAGGCTGGAAAGTTGTCTGCAGGCGGGGTAACTATTGCTCCCCGACTGTTATAGTGTAAAATAAATCCTGATAAAATCATCAGGGAGGTTAAGAGTGAGCAATCAGGACATAAAAGTTACTTTTGGCGATGGTTTGGTGGTAAAGGCTGAATGTCGCGGCCATCTGATTACCACCGATCAGCCGCTGGCGGCGGGAGGGGGTGATTCCGCCCCGACACCTTTTGAGCTGTTTTTGACCTCCATTGCCACCTGTGCTGGTTTCTATGTGCTGGCTTTTTTGAAACAGCGCCAGCTGTCAACTGAGGGAATCTATCTAACCATGTCAACGGAGAGAAGCCCGGAGTCCAGGCTGGTAAAAAATATTAAGCTGGAGATACATCTGCCGGAAAGTTTCCCGGATAAATATCGGGAAGCAGTAGCTAAAGCCGCCGACCAGTGTACCGTCAAGGCTCATTTAGAGCAGCCCCCCAGTATTGAGATTAGAGCCATTAAAAATTAGACAATTTTCATTCTCTGGCATGAAAAACAGGGCGGCCTTAAGACTCAGCCATCAAACAGCTGGCGAGCAGCTGGTAACCCTGGCTCTCGTATTTTTTTCGTTACTGGCTGTTATTGATTATTTCCTTCACCGCCGCCATTCAATTTATTTTTTGCCGCTAAATTTGCTTATTATCTTAATCTTTTTGAACCTGCCTGACTGGAGACGGAAGTCCCAGGCAAAGCCCGAACTCGAATTCTGGCTCTTAGCCGGTCCCCTGGCTGGGTATGCTTATCTATATAAACTGGCCGGCAGTCTGGTTGCGCTGATCACTTCCATTCCTTATGACCGGTATCTGGCCAACCTGGATATGAAAATTTTTAGCGTTAGCCCCAATAAATGGGTGGTTGGCCTTTATCGACCCTGGCTAACGGAGCTGTTGATGCTGGCCTATGTGGCCTATCTACCGCTGGTGGTCATTCTGGCCTACTTACTTTTCAAAAAAAATGGCCGGGAGCAAACAGAACTTTATATTTTCAGTCTGGGTCTGGCTTACCTGGCTTGCTTTGTGCTTTTTATTATTTTCCCGGCTTACAGCCCGCGATTTTATTTTTCCGATCTGGACCCGGCTCCGGGCTATTTTTTCCGCCGGCTGATGGATAAGGTAGAAGTCTGGGGCCAGTATCGGGGCGGTTCTTTTCCTTCAGCTCACTGCGCCGCCGGGACTGTTATGATTTATTATGCCGCTAAGGCCGGTCGCCGGACCTTCTGGCTTGTTTTCCCTTTGATTCTGCTTTTTTTCTTCAGCACAGTTTATGGCCAGTACCACTATGTGGTTGACATCCTGTCCGGGATAATCATTGGCTGGCTGGCCATAAGGGCGGCTTGTCTGCTGACTCAAAAGAAACCCAAAAACTTCAGCCAGCCCCAAGTCCAATAAAGAGAATCAGGAAAACCCCGACAAGCCAGTGAATGACTACCCCATACCAGATTGATTCGGTTCGTAAAGCCAGATAACCGAATATCAGACTGGCAATGATTGCAGCCAGGACTTCATTTAAAGGCTTACCGATATGAACCAGACAGCAGGGGATAGTCTGAATCAATAGGCTGTTCAGGCGACCAAAGGCCGGCTTCAAACCATAGAGAAGAAAACCACGAAAAAAAAACTCAAAAGCTAAATAATAAAGAAAAAAGGCAGCAGCATAGATCAGGAAAGTCTGAAAGGTAAGCGGGTTATCCAGAAAGGCAGAGTATTCCTGCTGGAAATCGGCCTGCCGGCTGGGCAGCCAGGAGGCTAGAAAAACGATTGGCAGTGACCAGGCCACGGCCTTTAGACCAAACTTATAATCGCCACGCCGGAAGCCATAAGCCTTGAGTTTTTCCCTGAAGCCAAGTTTGATAAGCAGACCGGGAAGCAAAAGGAAGAGAAGTAAAGCAGCCAGAAAATTGTAGTAATACCGATAAAAACCTGACAAATAGGAAGCCGGAAAATAGCCGGCCAGATTGACATCGTAAAATACTGGCAGACCAAAATAGCTATAAAAAGTTAACAAAAAAGGAGTGATCAGAAGAATAATGGCTGTTTTCCACTGCCTGGTAGTTATTGATAGTTGATTCATTAGCTTCTGGCCAGACTCGTCCTTGGTTCTAAGTAACCGAGCCATTCACAGGTGAGCCGCAATCCTTCCCGCAGACTCCTTGGCTTATACCCGAGTTCGGCGGTGGCTTTTTGGTGAGAAAAAGCCCAGTTTTCCAGGAAAGTTCTCACCCAGCTGGTGGTAATAAAGGGATAGAACCCTAACCACCTGGCCTTCGCTGTTTCCAGCCTGGCCACGGTCAGAGCCAGGGGAACGCTTATTTTCAGTCTGATAGCTTTTCGCCCGGAGACTTCCTCCAGTATGTCGTAGAATTTATTAAGCGAGACGTTCTCACCTCCGAGGATATAATCTTCCCCTGAGCGACCTTTCTTCATAATTAACTCCAGGCCTTCGGCCACATCCTCGACATAAACGTAGTTCCCAATTTCATGGCCCTGATTGAGTATCAGGCTGACCCTGTACTTTAAATAGATTTTTATCAGGCGGGTAACAGAATTGGCTTCGGTCAGGGGGCCAGGTCCATAGACTCTGGTTGGTCTGGCTACCATGACTTCCAGACCCTTATCAAGATAATCATCAATGATTTTGTCGGCGAGTGCCTTGCTTTTCTCATAGTCGGTAAAAAAGGGCAAGTCAGGCCGGCGGCTGCTCTCTCTAACTGGCTCTCCACGGCTTGGCCCCTTAACGACCGAAGAGCTGACGAAAACCACTCTCCTCAGTCCAACAGCCAGAGAAGCCTCAAGAATAGAACGAAATCCTTCGACATTAACCCGATAAAAGTTTTCAGGTTGAGGATCAAAGTTTTTGGCCAGAGCAGCCAGATGATAAACCTGAGAGCAGCCCTTCAGGCCTGCTATCAGGCTATCAACATCGTTAAGATCGGCCCTGAACGTCTCTACTGACAATTTTTTATTCAGCCGGCTGCTATTACCTTTTCTGACTATCAGCCGGACGGACTGTCCTTCATTGACCAGCCTGGTCACCAGCGCCTGGCCGATGAAACCGGTTCCTCCGGTTATCGCCACCGCCATCTCAGTACTCATGGTTTAAAATCAGATCTCTCGAAATTATAGTTTTAAAAGTGCCTGAGTTCAATTTTTTTTCAGGTAGTAGAAAAGCCCGAGGAATCCTTTACACTGATGAGAGATAAAAAAGCAATTTTCGCTGGTTAGACCAGGTTTATTTCAACTAATATCTTCGCTCTCGACGAGGAAACGCCTGGCTTTATCCCCATTAGCCATCACCTTGAGGCTGGCCGGTAAGACTCTGGCCTGGATCGTATTGAGGGCAGTCAGATATTCGCCGTTATATTGAATATCAAGCTCTCGACCCTTGATGGTTATTTCTTTAGCCTTGAAATGTCTCAGTTTCTTCTGAAGAAAACCAAAGTAAATAAGTGGGAAGGACAGGATATAGAGAAGAGGAGCCATTTCAAACAGAACCAGGTCAAGATAACCATCATTGAGGCGGGCCTCAGGCGCCACCAGCCAGCTATAGCCAAAGTAATTGAACTTGCCAATGATACCATCCAGAAAACGGGAAGACAGTTCTAAATGGTCAAATTTGTTCCCCTTTTGATCCAGACCAGTGCGCAGTTCGATAGTTTTTTCCTCTCTTTTATAAAACAGGAGCCGCCTGGCCGCCAGAAGATGTCCAATGAGTCCTGGTATCGAGTGTTTAATCTTTTCTCCGGTGACAGCTGCCGTCGAGCCCACGCTGGCAAAACCGGCCACCCGATCCTCTATTTGAATCAGATCGACCGTCAGAACATCGCCTTCCAGTAAATATTTAATAGCTTTAAATGGCTGACGGGGAATCCCCAGTGACTTACGAAAGGCATTCCCGCTGCCAAATGGAATAACACCAAAAGTTATCTCTGATCGGCGTGGACTCTGAAAAATTCCTTGAAGGACGTCAGCAATGGTACCGTCACCGCCTACCGCTACAATCAGATCAGCTTCCTCACAGGCTGCTCTGGACATGGCCACCGTTTCTTCTTTGCTGCGGGGTGCATCCAGGCATTTTCCGGGTAGGCTTTCAATCAATTTGGAACGCAGACGCCGGCGTCTGGTCCACCTTCGGTTGGCAGCAGCTGGATTGATAATGCAAACTATCTTTTTATCTGGCTGATTCTTATTTTCCATTATCTGCTATCTGTTAGTCGCGATATATTTCATTTTTATCTGATAGCTGAATTTTATATCATGGCCTGAACCTTCTGTCAAAAACCCGGTCTCGAACTGGCCGCAGCCTTTTCTTCCTGCTCTGGTTTTATCGCCAGGGATGATTGTTCAGAGCGGACTCTGGCCTTTTTTCTCTTTTTATCAAACCTGACGCTGGGCAGATAGCCGGCCAGAATCAGGGTTAAGAAGAAGGCGACGATAATCAAATCCGGTATCTTCAGCACCCGTCCAATCAGAGCCAGAATCAAAAATTTTGGAAAACGGGCAGTAACAATCACCGCCAGGTAACCAACCAGTGGCAGATTGGTCATAACCGTTAAAAAACGGAAAGGGTAAAATGGAACCGGCAAAAAAGCAGCCACCCAGAGAGCCAGATATGGCTGGCGGCCAAAAGCGTTGATCAGCTTTTCCACGAACGCGCTTTTCTTGGCTTTGGATAATAGCTTGAACTCTTCTACCAGTTTGAGAGTTGAATAGTTAAGAGCTTCAGCCAGAACAGTACCGGCCAGAGAAACTAAGGTTACTGTCAGGGCGCTGTAATATTTGCTGAAAAAAAGTATAACTGGCTCGTGGGGCACAAAGGAAATTAAAAACTCCGACGGGAAGCAATAAAAAAAGAGAACCCAGAGACTTTTATTCTGTCTGATTGAACTCGAGGTTATCCAGATGACCATCAGGCCAACGATCAAAATAATTTCCAGGGAAAAAATAGTGATCCTGGCCCGTTTAGCTCTCCTGGTCTTTTTCAGGGGTAATTGGGTTAGAAAATCAAGATCAGACATCAGACCTCTTAAGCTTGAATCTGAAAACAACAATAATGTCAATAGAAGTCATAATTTAAAAGCTTTAGCCTCCGGCCCGTAATCTGCTCAGTCTGCTTATCAAGCTTTAAATCTTAACAAATTTTCTTTAATTGATAAACAGGGGTTGGCTTTTTCACCCGGACAGGCCGGGCTGGCTCGCTAACCAACCTCAGATTCTGAAATCAGATTTTTTCATAAAAAAGTGGTGTTTCTAACCAGAAGGTTTTGAGAGATGACGAATTTAGCTTTAACATCTCTGCTGCAGAATGGTAAAATTCTAACAATATGATTAAATTACCTGAAAAATTGATTGTCCGCGGCGATAAAAAGTTTCTGCTTCGGGTTGAAGATTCCAGCCGGGCTGCCGATTATGAGAAATACGAGAATCTGCGCCAGATTATCTGGGATTTTGCTGATGACCATCTCTCTGGCAGCCGGAATCTACTTTGTGAGAATTTTTTGCATGAAGGCAGCAGTTTATTTATCGGTGCTTTTGAGTCAGATGATAATGGCCAGTTTATTTTTGATGAGCCTCATCTGGTTGGCTTTAGCTATGGTTTTGTTGGCCTCAGGGATAAAAGCCTTGGTTTTGTGACCGGCGATAATCTCTGGTTTTATTCTCAGTTTCTGGGAGTCAGACCGGACTCGCTTAATTTTGGTCTTGGAATCAAGATCAAAGAGTTTCAGAAAGAAATCCTGCTGACTGTTTTCCGTGTTAATCTGGTAGTCTGCACTTATGATCCGCTGACAGCGGTTAATGCCTACCGGAATATCAGGCAATTTGGTATGAAGGTTCTCGAATATCGCCTGGCTCCTTATGGTGAGTATGGTGGACGTCTCAATCGGCAGGATGTACCCTCTGATCGTTTTTTTACTGCCTGGGATTTGTTGCTTGAACATCAGCCCTTAGTTCCTGAGGAAAAAATTGAACACCTTCTTAGCCAGCGGCCAAAGGCTCTGGAGAGTGAATGGAAAACTATTAAAACTGCTCGGTCTGAACTTGAACTTCAGCTGGTCCGAAGGGTCAGGCTGGACTTAAGCGAGGAACAGATACTCGTAGAAGTGCCTGTTGATTTTTACCAACTTCTGAGGGCAACGGCTGATGGTCCGGATGAGATCAGAAATATTCCTGTTGACTGGCGGCTTAAAAGTCGGGATGTCTTTTTGCATTATTTTCAGCAGGGTTATAAGGTAGTTGATTTTCTTAAGGCCAGCTCCGGTCAGCCGGCTGTCTATTATCTTTTGGAAAAGAGGTGATAGCTCTCTCTGGCCAGACCGGGGTATATTTCCAAAAAACGATATTAAGAAATGAAAGGACATAATAATGACCACAAGAAGGTTAGCCTGGCTGGGAGTTATGGTAATCATGTTATCTTTTAACTTGCCGGCTGAAAACCAGGAGTCTGTTCCGCTCAATGAACGGGAACTTCTCGAGCGGGCCAGAGCCATCCACCAGAGAATTTTAACGCTTGATACCCACTGCGACACGGCCATGAGACTGGTCCGGGGGAACTGGAATCCGGCTGAACGGCATGACTCTGATTCTCCTCGTAGCAGTAAAATCGATCTGCCCCGAATGAAGGAAGGAGGTCTGGACGCCGAGTTTTTTGCTGCTTTTGTCGGTCAGGGACCAAGAACAGCTGAAGGTTATCGGGCGGCGCAGCAGACGGCTGACAGCTTGATCGAAGCGGTAAAAAATATGGTAAAAGCCAACAGCCAGCTCATCGGGCTGGCTTTCAGTCCGGAAGAGGCCTATCGATTCAAAAAACAGGGAAAACTGACCGCCTTCCTCGGCATTGAGAATGGTTATGCTATCGGTCAGGATTTGAGCTTGATCAAATATTTTTATGAGCAGGGAGCGCGCTATATCACCCTGTGCCATACGTCTGATAATGATATTTGTGATTCATCAACCGACCGGGATGACCCTGAAGACAGGGGCTTGAGTCAGTTTGGCCGCCAGGTGGTAGCTGAATGTAACCGGCAAGGTATGATCATTGACATTTCTCATGCTTCTGACCGCAGCTTCTGGGATGTTCTGGCCTGCAGCCAGGCGCCGATAATTGCTTCTCACTCCTGTGCCCGGGCTGTCTGTGACCATCCCCGGAACCTCAGCGATGAGATGATTAAGGCTCTGGCGGCTAAAGGCGGAGTTGTCCAGATCTGTTTCCTTTCGAGCTACGTTAAAAAACCCAGACCTAATCCTGAAAGAGATAAGGCCTTCGAAGAATTTAGAGCCAGGTACGGAAACTGGAGAGATATCAAGGATGAAGCTCAAAGAGAAAAAATTATGGCTGAAATGCAGGAATTAAACAGAAAATACCCGGTTGAACTGGCTACACTTCAAGATCTGGTAGATCACATTGACCATGTGGTCAAGCTGGTTGGCGTTGATTATGTCGGAATAGGAACAGATTTTGATGGAGGCGGCGGAGTTGTTGGTTGTAATGATGTCAGCCAGATGATAAATGTGACTGTGGAATTAATGAAGAGAGGCTATTCAGAGGCAGACCTGGCTAAAATCTGGGGGCAGAATTTTTTCCGCGTTTTTAATCAGGTCAAAGAGGCCGCCAGACGATTGAATCAGGGCCAGGGGTGATTTTCGGCTTCGATTAAGCTATTATTTATTAGTAATGAATATTTTGGCTAAAAAGCAGCGGGGCTGCCTTTTTGCCCTGCTGACCATTTTGTTTCTTTTTTTCCAGGCCAAAATCTGGAGAAAGTTATTGGTCAGGAGAAGACCACCCCGCCCAAAACCGGCGGTGTCTTAAAGATTAAAGCCTACGGCCAGACTCTTAATACCGACCTTGATCCGGCCGGCAATGGCTATCCGCTGGTTATCGAAAATCTGTATGAAGGGCTCTTAAAACTTGACCGCAATCTGGAGATAGCCTCCGGGCTGGCGGAGTACTGGGTAATCGATAACGGAGGACGAAAGACCGTTTTCTATCTCCGCAGCAAGGCGGATTTTCATAATGGCCAGCCAGTGACAGCTGCTGATGTCAAATTTTCTCTGGAAAGGCTTTTCCGGCTGAAAAACAATCCCAATTTTTACCTGTTCGCTCAGAGAATTGAAGGCGGGGAAGAGTTCTGGCAGGGCCAGGCCAGTGAAGTTACCGGAATAAAAATCATAGATGATAAGACCATTGAGATTGACTGGAAGTATTCCAGTGTAGCCAATCTTTATTTTCTGGCCTCGAATTTCGCCAAAATTTTGCCTGCTTCCCTGGTAGAAAGAGACAAAAAGAAATTCTTTAACCGGCCAATTGGAGCTGGCCCCTTCAAATTTGATTACTGGTTGAGGAATCAAAAACTGGATATCATCGGCCTAAGTCTGGCCAGAAATGACCGTTACTATGGCCGGAAGGCCTACATTAACCGGGTAGAAGTTAGCCCTTATTTTTTGCTGGAGGGTTTTTTCCGGGATGAGGTTCAAATTGTCCCTTATATTTCCTATCGGATTTCCAGAAACAGATATCAGATTGTCGAGAGCAACTCTCTTCAAATGAGTTATTTGTTTTTTAGCTGTCACCTGAGGCCTTTTGACGACCCGGAGGTCAGAAATCTTATCAGCCGCCTGATTGAAAAAAGCAAGCTGGCTGGCCTTGTTTCTTCTCCTGTCTATTTTGCTCAGGTTATGGATAATTACATTCCCCCTTATCTTCCGGGGTTTTTCCCTTCTTCACCGTCGGAAGAGCTGAGTTTCGGGCGGATTGCTGAGAGACTGGCCGCTCATGGACTGGGCGGCCCGGGTCAAGCCCTACCGGTCAGTCTTTACTTTGAGTTTTCCCTTAAGGAGCTGGCAGAAAAGCTCTATCGCGAACTTAAAGATGAGTTACGTCCGGCCGGGATTGATTTACAACTCAAGCTGATAAAGTCTCTGGGTGAGATAAAAAATGAGCGAACTCCCTATCTGGTCTATTTTGATTGGTCAATTCCTGTGCCCGATCCTGAATTCTTGCTTTATCCTCTTTTCCATTCCAAATCCTATCTCAATTTGAATTGTTTCCATTATAAACATGAACAGCTTGATGCCTGGCTGGAAGAACAACGTAACACTGGCCCCCTCGAGAGGCGGGTAAAGCTTTTCAGGCAGATGGAAGAATTGTTGAAAAATGAGGTGCCAGCTGTTCCACTTTATTATTTCAAACAGCGGGCCGCCTATCAGCCCTATATAAAAAATTTAAGACCGCAGCCAGCTGGAGTCTTTTATCTAAATCTGAAGGACGCCTGGATAGACCAATGAAGTTGAACCCGAAGTTCAGAATATCCATTTATGTCCAGCTGGTCTTCTGGGTTTCGGTCATATTGGCCTTCTTAATCATCGGTGTTCTGGCCGTTATTCAGAATCGGGAAGCCAGGTTCATTTATGAAGAGAAAAGAAATCGTGGCTTGCTGATGGTCCGCTACATTGCCGGCATGAATGCCAGGCATTTTGCCCTGTGGGAGCTCGAGTCAATAGATGAAAATATTGCCGGTCTGATCAGGGATGATCTGGCCTATGTGATTTTTTATGACCGCAGCGGGCGGCCAGTAGTGGTTAGTGATAGTATCGCCGGTAATATGGAAATAATCAATGAGACCAGATGTGTCGGTGATGTACCGCCAGAGACAATCTTCTATGAGAATATAAACCTGACCAATGGCCAGGAAAGTTATGAAGTCCTGCAGATTGAGATTCCAATTTATGCGGCTGGCTCGGATGTTAAATGGGGCTCAGTCAAAATAGGTCTGAAACTGGACGATGTCAAAAAACGAATCAATCAATCGAGGCTGACACTTTTTGGCCTGGGCCTTCTGGCTTTGCTGCTGACCATTACCGGAATCAATTTTCTGGTCAAGCGGCTGACCAGGCCCATTCAGAATTTACTGGAAGGCACCAGAAGAATCTCCCGGGGTGATTTTACTTACCACATTCCACTCATTTCTTCTGATGAGATTGGTGTTCTCACCGAGAGTTTTAATCGCATGACAGAAGAATTGAATGCGGCCAGAGAGCAGATGGAGGAAGCTAATAAAAAGCTGGTTCAGGCCGAAAAATTAGCTTCGATTGGTAGATTATCAGCAACTATTGCCCATGAAATTCGCAACCCTTTAACTTCAGTCAAGTTAAATATTCAGAAACTGGCTGATAATGATCAGCTGGGTGAGCTGGAAAAAGAGCATCTGTCGATTGCCCAAGAAGGAATTGATCAGATAGAGAAATTTATCAAAGAACTGCTGAGTTTTACCCGGATTTCGGTTTTGCAGCTGGACTACTTCGACCTGGATCAAATCATTGAGGGCTCATTAAAAATGCTGCAACCTTCACTGACTGAAAAGCACATACAGATTAAAAAGAATTATCAGCCAGGTTTGCCCCCGGCTCTGGTCGATGGCGATAAACTGCGTCAGGTATTTGTGAATATTCTTCGCAATGCCTATGAAGCCGTGGGGGAAGATGGTGAGATTGAGATTTCGCTGTCCTTCCAGCCCGAAGGAGAAAAATCATATTTTGAGATTAGAATCTGCGATACGGGTAGCGGCATTCCTGAAAAGGACTGGGAAAATATCTTCGAGCCTTTCTTTACGACCAAAGGCTCAGGTGCAGGACTGGGTCTGGCTATTGCCCGCCGGATTGTCGAACAGCATGGAGGAACAATCAGGGTAGTCAGAAAGGAAGGACCAGGTAGCTGCTTTTTAATCAGAATTCCCTGCGAAACTCAGGATAAGGAGAAAAAAATATGACTAAAGTTCTGGTCATAGAGGATGATAGTCTGGTTAGCCGGACACTGATTTCTCATCTTAAGAAGCGAGGCTTTGAAGTCAGGGGAGCTGAAAATGGAGAGGAAGGACTGGCCCTTTTCCGGGAATTTCAACCAGATCTGGCTCTACTCGATGTTAAGCTCCCAGACATTAATGGCCTGGACGTTTTAAGGCAGGTCAAGGCTGAAAACAAAGCGGCTACTGTTATCATTATGACCGCTTTTGACGACATGAAGACAACCGTGGAAGCGGTTAAAGCCGGTGCCTTTGAATATCTGGTTAAGCCTCTGGACAATCTGGAACTGGATCTAACCATAGATAAAGCTCTTCAGATGAAAGCGCTGGAAGATAAGGTCAGTTATCTGCTGGAAGAGAAGCAGAAAGAATATCAAATAGATAACATCATAGGACGCTCTCCACAGATGAGGGAAGTTTTTAAAATGATCGGGTTGGTAGCCAATACCAGAACTAACATTCTGATTCAAGGAGAGAGCGGCACTGGCAAAGAACTGGTAGCCAAGGCCATTCACTACAATGGCCCATTCCGGGATGAACCTTTCATTGTTATCAACTGTTCGGCCATTTCTGACACTTTACTTGAATCCGAGCTTTTCGGCCATGTCCGCGGAGCTTTTACTGACGCTGTTAGTGAGACCAGAGGGAAATTTGAAATAGCCGGTAAAGGTACTTTATTTCTGGATGAAATTGGAGATATCTCGCCTGGTTTGCAATCCAAACTTCTGCGGGTGATTGAAAGCAGGGATTTTATGAAGGTCGGTGGTGAAAGGGTACTTAAGACCGAGGCCAGAATTATTGCCGCCACCAATCAAAATCTCAAAGAACTGGTTGCTCAAGGCAAGTTCAGAGAAGATCTTTATTACCGGCTCAAAGTGGTCGAAATTAATATACCGCCTCTTAGAGAAAGGAGAGAGGACATACCTGATCTGGTAGCCTACCTTTTAGAAAAAATTAATCGGGATCTGAAGAAAAATGTCAGAAAGGTGCCACCAGAAGTTATGGATTATCTGGTTAATCAGCCCTGGAAAGGTAATGTTCGTGAGCTGGAAAATGCTTTGATCAGAGCGGTTATCCTGGCCAAAGGCGATGTTATTTTGAAGGAATATTTGCCGCTGGAACCTTCTCAGCCAGCTCAAGCCGAAGACCAGTCACCCTTTACCCGGGAACTGGTTCCCCTGTGGGAGATAGAGAAAAGGTATATCCAGCACGTACTGGAGGCAACCCGGGGGAGCAAGAGTCGAGCCAGCCAGATTCTCGACATTTCCAGACCAACTCTTGATAAAAAGATAAAGGATTACGATTTAAGAATTGATACATCCGATTAGACTACTTGTAAAATAAATTGACGGTTCTCTCCTGGTTAAGACGGGCGTTTCTATCTGTTAAGACTCCCTTCAATAAGCCGTTTTCGGCCTGGCACAAAATCGGCAGTAAAAAAAGAGAGTCATTATGTCTAAAAAGAGAATTGTTGTTGTTGACGATGATGAATCCATCCGCAAGACATTCTTTTTGCTTCTGGCCTCCAGGTACGATGTTTATTTAGCCAGAGATGCGGCCGAAGCCCTGACTGAATTTAAAAAGGCTGATATAGACCTTATAATCGCTGATTTCCGGCTGCCGGGCAAAAATGGTCTGGATCTGATCCGGGATTTCCGTCAAGTCGACTACGAAGGCAAGGCAGTTCTTATTTCTGCTTATCCTGACCAGATCAAGCCGGAGGAAATTCAAAAGTTAAAAATTGATTATCTTTTTACCAAACCCCTTGACCTCAAAGCCCTGACCGGCACTATTGACCTTCTGCTTGGTTCATCTTAAGCGGATGACGCCAGCCAGATTTCCTGTTTCTGCCTTAACGATCGGCGGAAAAAATGCTAAACTCTGGGCATGCTGGCTGAGGCTGAATGTTATCTCTGTCATCTTTCTCAGGTTTTAAGAGTTCTGGCCATTCAGAACGTTGACAGTTCTGAGGCTCTCCGTCTGACCCGTGAATCCTGCCGTTTTCTGGCTGAAATCAATTTCGAGCGAACACCGCCAGAAATCTCAGCTGATCTCTATAAATGGCTGGCCGCTAAAACTGGAAAAGATGACCCTTATTTTGAGACAAAAAGGCAGGATATAAGAAGGGCTCTGGCTCTTTATCCCCGATTAAAAAATAAGGTCCTGGAGGCTCTGGACAGACTGAGGAGGGCTCTGCTTTTTTCTCTGGCCGGGAATATCATCGATTTCGGGGCGGGTGAGGTCGAGGAGTGGACAGGGGCAGAAGACTTTCTGGAAACGGAAGAGCTGGCCATAGATCATTATGAACTTTTTGCGTCTGATCTAAAAAAAGCAACACGAATAGTTTTCCTCGGTGATAATGCCGGAGAAACAGTTTTTGATCGGCTGTTTATTGAGCAAATTGGCCGTCAGGTCATGTATGTAGTGAGAGAAGGGCCCATCATCAACGATGCCACCGTGGAGGAAGCCAGGCTATCAGGTCTGGAAGAAGTGGCCAGAGTTGTTTCTTCCGGCTGTCAGGCCCCGGGGACAGTCCTCAAGCAATGCTCTCAAGCCTTCATCGCCAGTTTGAAACAGGCAGACTTGATAATCAGTAAAGGTCAGGGCAACTATGAGTGTTTGGAACAGCTGACCGGCCCTTTTTATTTCTTGCTTAAGGCCAAATGCGAGGTAATTTCCAGGCATCTAAACGTCAAACAGGGCAGTCTGGTTCTGGCTCGCTCTAAAAATTTTGCTCCCGTCCTGAATTTATAGAGGTTTTACGGCGGCAAGAAGTAGCTGTAAAGGTTTTTTACTGTCTTTGTAATATTTTTTATATTCTACAAAGAAATTTTTCCTATTCCCCCAAGAAAAATCTGGCACAAAAATTGCTGTAGATAATAGTGGAATGAAGAAGATGGCTAAGTTGAAAATACTGAAAGAGAAAGCCGGGACATCTTCTCTCATTTTTACAGATATAAATTATGTTGTGCAACGCGGGAGGGAGAAGTTGACGATACATGGGCCAGTAAGTAAATCGAATTCTCCCTCCCTTTATTCCAGACAAGGCGATGAGCGCACCCAAAAATTTATAAATGCCTCCTTTTTGCCCTTCTTTGCCCTTCTTTCCATTCCCCCTTCCTTCAATTGATTAGAGGGGTGCTAAGCAGCACCCCTCTATTTCTTCTTTTGCTTCTCTGTCAAAAGCTCAAATATCAGTCTGCGTTGTTTTTCAGGCCCGTTTTCCTGGTTGCGGTCAACGATTTATTTTTATAAACTCAAAGCCAGAATGAAAGTACCGGGCTCACGACCAGATGAATAAAATTCTTCTCCTGTCTTTATTATTCTTTCTTGTCTATCTTAGTCTGGAAGCGTTACACCATAATCGCCTGGTTAGAAAGATTCCCCATCGTCTGGCGGTGACCGGTATCAGAGGGAAATCGAGTATCACCAGGCTGATAGCAGCCGGTTTGAGGCAGTCCGGCTTCCGGGTAATGGCTAAAACCACGGGTTCCAGGCCGGTGATTATTTATCCTGACGGGCACGAAGAAGAGATAAAACGGCCTGGCAAGCCATCCATTCTGGAGCAGAAAAAGCTGGTCAGAGAAGCAGCCCAACAAAAGGTAGATTATCTGGTCTCGGAAATGATGAGCATTCAGCCCGAGTGCCTGCAGGCGGAAAGCCGTTATCTTTTACAACCTGAATTACTGGCAGTCAGCAATATCAGGCCTGACCACCTTGAGGCACTCGGTGAGAGTAAAGAGGACATTGCCCTGGCCTTGACCGCTGCTTTTCGGAGGAAGATGACAGTCTATATTCCTGAAGAGGAGCTTTTTCCAGTGCTAAAAGAAGGAGCAGAAAGGAAGAGAGTAGAAATCAGGCCTGCCAGAAAAGAAGTATCCAGTGAACAGCTAATTGACGAGCTCCCCTATCCAGAATTTGAACCTAATATTCGCCTGGCCCTCACTATCCTTCGGGCCTGTGGCCTGAATGATGAGGTCATTGCCCAGGGTCTAAAAAAGGTCAAACCAGACAGCGGTTGCCCCAGGATGTGGGAAAAGAGTTTTGATGACCTGGGGAAAAAAGTCTATCTGGTCAGTCTTTTTGCTGCCAACGACCCTCAATCCTCGCTCGAGGCCATGTTGAAAATTATGGACAGGACGGGCTGGAGATGGCGGACTGTTTATGGACTCCTTTGTTTTCGGCGGGATCGTGGCGACCGCACCAGACAGTGGGTTGATTTTCTGGTTGAAAAATGGCGGGAAGGTATTTTGGCCAATCAGCGAAGCGACGCTCAGGGGCGTCTTGAGCTAGCCGGTCTGGCCTTAGAAGGTCCAGGAGCTACTGCCGCCGGTCGCTACTTGAAGAAAAAACTAAAAGATCAGCCATCCGGACCGCCGCTTTTTATCGTCCAGAGTTCAAGCCCGGAAGCTGTTCTGCGGGATATTTTAACCCATTTTTCCTCAATTTCTGGCGAGAAGGACTTTTTACCTCAACCTGGCCCCCTGGTTTTTGGGCTGGGTAATATTGTCGGTTTTGGACAGGAAATGATAGATTATCTCGAGAGGAAGGCTAATGCCGTCGAGTTATAGCTCTTTTTTCCTGGGTCTGGTGCTGGCTCTTATCTATGTTGAAGTGACCGGTATTTCTCCCGGTGGGCTGATTGTGCCCGGTTACTTTGCTCTCTATCTTAACCAGCCCTGGCGTCCGCTCAGCACGCTGGCCGTTGCTTTTCTGACCCTGCTTATCTACCGGCTTCTCGCCCGCTATTTTATTCTTTTTGGCCGCCGGCGATTTGTGCTGATGATTTTAGTCGGTGCCTGCCTCGGGCAGGCCTGGAGCCTGGCTCTACCTCATCTACTGGCTGAGCCGGTTGGCCTCAGGGTGATTGGCTGGGTGGTGCCTGGTATTCTGGCTTCCTGTCTCGAGCGGCAAAAAATTGTGCCTGTCCTTTCCTCTCTGGTTTTTGTTTCGGTTTTAACTTTTTTCCTCAGTCAGGTATTTTTTTAAAAGATGCGCCCGGCTAAATTAAGCTATAAAACAATTTTATATTTAGCGGCGGTTAGTCTTATCTTTTATCTTATCTTCTTTTTCTGGCTTGAATCTTCCGGAGAGAAACTAGCTCCCGATGAACTGGAGGCTGCCCGGTTAATGCAGGAGGCAGAAAAGGAGATATATAGCTGCCAGCAAGAGCTCGGTCTGTCGCCCGAAAAAAATCCCTATGATCCGATGAGAACGGGCTTAATAGGTCTTGAATCCAGTCCTCTGACCACCACTCTCGGGCAGCTGGAAGCCAAGCGCACCACCACCAATCCCGCTCTGGCCGCTCTCCTCGTTCGTCTTCTTCGCCAGGTCGGGGTAGAAAAGGGTCAGGTGGTGGCAGCCGGGGCCTCAAGTTCTTTCCCGGCCCTCATTGTAGCGACCTATTGTGCCACCCGGGCTATGGGGGTTGACCTTCTTATTATCATTTCTATTGGCTCATCTCAATGGGGAGCTAACCAACCGGAATTCAGCTGGCTGGCCATGGAAAACTGCTTGCGCCAGGCGGGCTTTGATCAGCATCGTTTGCTGGCCGTCAGCTGGGGAGGTGAGGATGATTCGGGGAGCGAGTATCCGGAAGATTTAAAAATCAAGTTGAGGCAGGAAGCCCAAACCCTGGGCCTGACGTTTCTGCAGCCAGCCGGGCTTAAAACCATGGTTGAAACGCATTTCCGCCTGTTTAAAGAAGCGGCTGGTGGTCAGCCTATCCGGGCATTTATCAATATCGGCGGCAGTCTGGTCAATCTGGGCCGTGATTCGTCTATCCTGGAGCTTCGCCCCGGTCTGACCCGGGTCAAGAAAATACCACCTGCTGACCGCTGCGGGCTGATTCACCGGATGGCCAGCGAAGGTGTTCCAATCATTCACCTTCTGAATATCAAGGGTCTGGCTGCCCGTTATAATTTACCCTGGGATCCGCAGCCCTTGCCTCAGCCCGGTGAGAATTTAAGCCTTAAAGCGGAGGATGCGGCCGCGCAGAAGACGTGGTTGCTGGTTGCTGTTTATCTTCTGGTCTGCGCAGCGATTATTGTTATTTTTAACCGTCCTACTCAAAGGAAAGACGATTAGCTGGAGCCTCGGCCGGGTTTTTAAGATAAAAGCCCGTGGTCTTTTCCACAATTTCTGAATAGCGAGGAATTTCCTCAGCCTCAATCAGGCGGTCAGGACGAAGCTCTGACCAGGTCTTTAAAATGACAGCTATGGAGGATAGATGGCGACCCACTCTGACATCAATAGGCCAGCCTCTTTCGTCGAGTTTTTCAAACAGCAGCCCGTGCTTTCCAGCTTTCATGACAAATTCATCCCGACCGGTAAGAAGAAGATTCCGATCGGTTTTGCCCCGGGTGGCATCAAGGAAGGGCTCTGGTGTTTCCATCAGGAGGGGAATAGCATCTGTCCAGTCGCCGATTTCCCGGTGGGATAGCCCGCGGAGAGCCTCAGGCGAATACTCCACACCGATATCAAAGCCCTCCTCGGCACTGATCGTCATGGAAGCCAGCGCGGCTAAATCCTGGCCCTTAGGATGGACAACAATCGTGCTGATGACCGGATACTGCAGCTCAGCTTCATGGAGGTCAATGACCAGATCAATTTTTTCCTGGCGGATTAGCTGGGTCATACCGTAACAGGTTTTTTCAGTCATCAGACCATCCGGCCGCCCGGGCCAGGTACGGTTTTGATTTCTGATGTCCATATAAGCCAGCTGTTGCTTCGAAGGATAATGGATATAAACTTCTGGATCAGGCCACTGGTCGAGCGGGTTGGACCACCGGTCTCCCTGTCTGAACTTCTGTTCTCCCCAGGAGGTTTTAATTGAATAATCCGGCGGATAAGCTCCGCCGGGCCGGGTCGAGGTGGAAGCGCTTGGATTAGCCGTTGGGATAACGAATATTCGGCCAGTTTTCACCCTGACGTTTTCGATGATAATCCAGGCTGCCAGCCGCCCGGCTGGTTCTTCGGGGTGTGAGCCGCCCAGAATTAAAACCGAGCCTCCTTCGCCTTCCTGGCCGAGGATATAAATTGTGGCGTCATTAATACTGCCTTTTATTCCAGGAAAATAGTCGCTCAGTTTCTTTACTTCGGTAACTCCCTCGCCCAGAACAACCGGCTCGGGCAGGTGGCGGCTGCGATAAAAACTAATTCCTGCCAGTATAAAAATGACCAGAAAAATCATACCAAATAGCCATTTTCTCTGTTTATCTGTAGAGTTCATCTCGACCTCATTTCATACGGAAAAGTCTTAATAAAAAGGGCAAAAGAACAATGAGATAAAGCAGCTCTTCTGCCCACTTCTTGCTTTTGATGAAATTGTAAAGAAAACAGATTGAGAAAAAGGCCACCATAAGGTAATAAAGAATCGTTATTAGCGTCGCCATGGTTAACCTCTAATTAAAAAACCGCCAGAAAGCCGAGGTGTTTACTGAAAATTACCATCAACATGCCCAGAACGGTAATAATTATTCCCGGGATCAGGCATTGCTTTAAAAATTTTGAATAAGGCTCCTTCACCCCAACCACGTTCATGGTCAGCCGACCAATGATGGCGGTCGGTGGAAGAGCATCACCCAGGGGCCAGATAATACTCATCGCGGCTAAAGCCACTACCGGGTTAAGGCCCCTGGTATTAAAAAAAAGGACAAGCGGTACGCCCAGAACCGGTGCTGCTCCCCACATCAAAACTGCTTCGGAAATCGGAAGAGTTATAAAAAGTGAAGCGATGACCAGAGCCACTGGCAAGGTCACAACAGAAACTGCAATTAATCCCCTGACTCCAGTCAGAGTCATAATTTGAACCAGGATTCCGACGCAGGTCAGGGTGCCGATCAGGGGCAGAAGCTGTCTGGTGGTCTCAAGGGAAATCTTCCAGATATTTAGCTTGACTGGCGAAAGTAAGGCAGCGGTCAAAGCGGTCAGGGCAAAAATCAATGGCAAACCCAGAACGGGAAAACTGAAAGGGAAAATTCGGCCAGCCAGGACCAGAAGTAGAAAGACCAGAAAAGGCAGGCCTATCCGCCACCAGTTCATTTTCTCCGGTGGCCGGGGGATTTCTTCGAGGGCTTTTTCCAGATCAACCGGCTTGGCCTTCCAGCCCAGGATAAAAATCACTGCTATTGCTCCCAGCAGACAGGGAATGAGAAGAGGCAGAAAAAAACCAACATACGGCATATTAATACCGGCAGCAGTCATCATGGCCCAGAGGCTGACCGGCGGAGCGGCGGCACTCAACCCGGCGATCAAAAAAATGATAGCTGCTACTTTCGTTTCCGGTAGCCCCATATATTTCAGCACAATGGCCACCAGTGAGCCGGTAATAAGAACTGTTACACTGCCCGCTCCGGTCAACGCTCCGGGGATAAGGAGTAAAATAACCAGCAGGAGAAAAAGAACAACTTTCTGCCGGTGAAATCTTCTGAGAATTGATCTAACGGCAAAAGCTACTCCACCTGCTTCCCGCACCAGATTCATGAAAAGAGTGGCTGTTAAAAAAATCAGGCAGATATCAAGATAAGTAATCGCTCCTTCGGCCAGATGCCTGACTGGCAGCCACTCCCCGCCAGCCAGAGCTCCAGCCAGGGCGGCAACAAAAATAGACAGTTCAGTCGAGAGTTTAAACAACTGGGCGGCAATATAAGCAGCAACCATCACCAGTAAAATAAGTAAAGCACTCACCGTTGATGACATAATTAGTTCTCCCGATTCTCCGCTGATTCTTTAATATTTTCTGCTGTCAATGATAATTCTCGAGATGCAATGATAACTCAGGGCGACTTTTTTGTTCTGGAAAATAGCTCTTTCCACAGTCAACGTTCCCAGAGGATAGTCATCGAAGCGATAAATCCCCTGGTCGAGGCGGTTACCGGTTATAGTCGAAAGTTCAGGTACACCTCTATTGACCGGCGGTAGGTTAAGCTGTTCAAGGACAAGATTCAGCGATTCAGGGTCCTTCAAGGTGAAGGTTTGTCCACCGGGGTCCATCTCCAGCTTAAGCTCAGGTGGCGGAGGAACCTCGGAGGTCCTTTCCAGCGCACTCTCCGATGGAGTCAACATAAACGTGTAGATCACACGGTGGGAATACTGGTTATCCTCTTCGGTTTTTACATAAGAATATTGGGGAACGTTTGGCGGGAAAATATCATTTTTCACGGCTTTGAAGGTTAAATACTGCAGACTGGTTGTTTGAAGATAATAAAGAATAACCCCAAGAACGAGGCCGGCCACAATCGTTCTGACCAGGCTTTCTGTATAGCCTTTGAACAGAATATAAATCAACCAGATGACATCAATGGCCAGAAGGATCGTGACAATAGTTTTTACCGTAGATGTGGCGACCATTTTTTCTCCTGAAATCCTGGCTTCTTAGATCGAGTTATATTCTAACAAAAAGAAAAAGTCGAAAACAAATTTAAGTTTATCTTTGCCTTAGAAAAGCGATAGAGCTAAAATCATCTTTTCAATTTAACCGAGGAGTACTCAAATGAAAAAGAAGCTTGTTTTACTGCTGCTGGTTCTCGGGCTGACCTCTTCTCTCCTGGCTCAGCCTCAGGAAAAGTTGCCACGAACCTTACTTCCTCTTTCTGTTCTTCAGGATATTATAAATGAATCATCAGGTGAACTGGCCCTTCAGAATGAAATCTATCTGACCGGTGTCAATCGCAATCGGCGGCCGGAAGAATATCAGAACGGGTATTTTGAGACCAGATTTATCCTGGACAGATTAAAAGAGTACAATTTCGATGAAGCGGCCATTATCGAACTCCCTACCTCCAGTCCTAAAACCTGGGACGCCGAAGAGGCTCAACTCTGGCTGGTCGAGCCGATGAAAAAGAAACTCTACGATCTAAAAGATGTGCCGACCACGCTCTGTGCTGGCAGTGTTTCCACTGATACGACAGCCGAACTGGTTGATGTTGGACCTGGCTACAGCGAGACTTTTTATCAGGGAAAAGAGGTTAAAGATAAAATTGTGCTGGTTTATGGTTCTCCTGAAAGGGCCAGACAGTTAGCCGTGGAAAAATTTGGAGCTAAAGGTATTATTGCCTGCACTTCCAGCCATTCTGAATTTGACCGGGATCAGCTGGGCTGGAACTCGATCCGGATAGGCGAAAAAGATAAACCAACCTTTGCCTTTATGGTTTCGGAAAGAACCTATTATGATTTAAAGCAGATGCTGGAAAGAAAAATCAAGGTGAAAGTCAGAGCGGTGGTTAAAAGCCAGATGGTGCCCTATCGGGAAGAGATGGCCATGGGCTACCTGAAAGGTACAGAGAAAGCAGACCAGGAACTGGTGTTAACCGGTCATCTGTTTGAAGGCTTCGCCAAGCAAGGGGCCAACGATGATGCTTCTGGCTGCGTGGCTATTCTGGAAGCTGGCCGGGTGATCAAACAGTTAGTTGCTGATGGTAAAATTCCCCCGCTCAAACGCTCTATTCGGTTTCTTTTTGTTCCCGAAATTTCAGGCACGATGGCTTATATAAAAAAATATCCCGACATCGCCCAAAAATTTTATGCTAACCTGAATGAGGACATGGTGGGCGAAGCTCTGATTAAAAATCTCAGTGCCTTTCGCCTGGAAACCACTCCTTATTCACTGCCGACTTATCTCAATGATGTAGTGGCTTCATTTGTCGAGTGGATGGGTGCCAGCCAGCGGATTGCTCAGGATTCTGGCTGGGAGTACTATGAGGTCCTGTCGCCGGCTGGTAGCCGTGATCCTTTTTATTACACCATTGACCGCTTTTCAGGTGGAAGTGATCATATCGTTTTTGTTGACGGTTCTGTCCGCGTCCCGGCCGTCATGTTCATCTGCTGGCCGGATATGTGGTACCACACCAGCGGTGATTTGCCCGATAAATCCGACTCAACTCAGCTGAAGAGAGTGGTCACGCTGACTGTGGCTTCGGCTATCTTTCTATCTAACGCTGGCCCGAAGGAAGCCAGCCTTATTCTGAATGAAGTATCTACCAGAGGCCAGGAGCGTCTTGGTCAGGAAAAGGGGCGGGCGGAAGCTATGATTGTATCAGCCGGTAAAAATCTCGCCACTGCCAGAAAAGAAGCCGTCAATATTCTGACTAAGGCCTTTGAGCGAGAGGAAGAAGCTCTTCAATCAGTAAAATTCTTCGGTCAGGATGACCAGCAATTTTTGACTCTCCTCAAAGCTAAATTATCGACTCTCAACCAGATGCAGGAATCCTGGCAAAAAGAACTGGAAGCGGTCTATCTGGCCGCCTGTGCCGGCCAGAAGGTTAAACCTGAAAAGCTGGAACTCACTGCCGACGAGCTGAGGTTAAGCCGAATTGTTCCGGTCAGAAAACCGCTGCCGGCTGGAGCTGAACCCTGGTCAGTGTTAATGAAGCTCCGTGAAATGAATATTCAGGTTTCTCCTTTTATTTTTCAGGCTGAGTTTGAATTGAGAAATTTCATAAATGGCCGGCGCTCGATTCTTGATATCAGAAATGCAGCTTCAGCCGAATACGAGCCGCTGCCTCTGCTCGATGTGGAAAAATATTTTCAGGCGCTGGAAAAAGCCGGAATGGTTGAGTTGAAGAAAAAATAGCCAGTTGTGGTTTGAGCCAGAAAAAACCGATCAGACGCTTTAGCGGCCGTAAATTCTGGCCAGCTCGGTCATCAGGTCGAGATTTTTTTCAATTTCAATCATCTGGATGTTTTTCGCTCTGGCTATGGCCGTAAAGCGTCCATCGCTGTTGCCGTCTTTATTAATCAGAAGAAGATGGCAGTTGGGAGCAACCGCATCAATACTCTGTTCATCAGTCGTATCGCCAGCCGATGCCCCTTGAGACCGTCTTTTCATGCCTTCGATATGAGCGCCGATGACGGTTAGACCTTCTTTTCTGGCTTCTTCGATTAGCTGGGTTATTCTTTTGATTTCATCATCGATAGAAATGCCGGCGGCTCCCATACCTTTCAGGCTGGCTCCCATGACAATGATGACCGAGCCATAAGGCTGGCCGGCAGCCTTCTTTTGCTGCAAACTGGCAGCCGTGGCCAGGGGATTGAGTTCAAATTCAATGTTTAATTTTTGTAAGAATACCTTGATCATAGCCGGGCCGGGACTCTGACCGCAGGAGGTGAGAAGAACAGGTGGCTGGGCCAGTGGCCCGGACTGAGCCAGAAGAAAAGAAGCCGGTAAGAATAAAATCAAAGAGAGAACTATCAAAGCAGAAACTTTTTTCATCTTTTAATCTCCTGTCGTTCCGATCTGATCTAGTCAGGCAATCAGTCCTGATTGCTTACCTTTAGTTTAGATTTTCCAGAGAATAAAATCAACGAACCGTCCGTCCACCAGACTGGTCGAGACTCACTGAATCCTGGCTATCCACTCTGGCGCGGTGATTTTCTGGTGACCTAAAGAGAAGGCGATTCTTCCTCTGGCGAGGCAGCCAGCAATTCTCTTAATTTCCTGGCATTAAAGACAGCCTGGGCCCGGTAGTCATTATTAAAATAAATATAAGCCTCTTCAACTTTCAACGGGGTAATAATTTCAGCCCATCTTTTCAGCTCATCATCTGAATAGCGATAGCGATAACCACCGGTCAACCCATGGAAACGGAAGTAGGCCAGATTAGAAGTTACCACGATTTCTGGCTGGAGGCGTCCGGAGGAAACAATACACAGCGTCACCTGATAGCGGGAAAGCAGGTCATAAACATCAATTGAATACCAGCTCTGGTCTCTGAATTCAATCACATGGCGGAAGCCAGCAGGCAGGGCTTCCAGAAAAGAAGTCAGCAGCTCAATATCTTTGGTAAGGGATGGCGGTAACTGGTAAAGCAGGCAGCCAATTTTTCCTCTAAACTGTTTGGCCAGAAAGGCCAGATGTTCCAGGTCATGTTCAACTTTTTGCAGCTTCTTGAGGTGGGTTATCTGACGGCTGGCTTTTAAACTGAAACGAAAAGTCTCAGGCGTTTTTTCTACCCAGTTATGGATCATTTCGATCCGCGGTGAGCGATAAAAGGTCATATTGATTTCGACCGTGTTAAATTGCCTGGAATAAAACTCGAGCCACTCAGCGGATTTTAATCCCGAGGGATAAAAATTACCCGCCCAATCCGGGTAACTCCAGCCTGAAGTCCCAATCCAGAATTTCATCTTCCCTCATTAATAATCTATTCATACCGGACCTGTAAATCAAATTAAAAATCTGGCAGAGACAGGCAGGGTGGATAGCTTTCAGGTTTGCCGGTTTTGCCCCTGATTCACTTTTGACAGTCTGACCCATTTATGATAAATTTTTTGACTTAAATCCGGCTCAAATTGAAGCCAGAGAACAGGATTTAAGCTGGATTTAAAAGATGTTCAGGCAGGAGGAGAAGGATGCACCCAATGTTTTGGTTAGCTCCCTTGGGCTCGGTTTCAGCCCTGTTTTTTGCCTGGCTTTTCTATCATCAGATGAAGAAAAAAAGCGAGGGCACAGAAAGAATGGCTCAAATTGCTTCCTATGTCAGGAAGGGAGCCATGGCTTACTTAAAGCAGCAATACACGGTGGTAGCTATTGTTTTTGCCTGTCTGGTAGTTCTGCTGGGCTTTTTGGCTTTTGTCCTTAATGTTCAAAATAAGTGGGTCCCGGTAGCTTTCCTGACCGGCGGATTTTTCTCGGCTCTCTCGGGCTATCTCGGCATGAAAACTGCCACTTATGCCTCCAGCCGGACAGCTAATGCGGCCCGTAGTTCGCTCAATGGTGCTCTGACCATTGCTTTTAGAAGCGGGGCAGTCATGGGCCTGACCGTGGTCGGGCTGGCTCTTCTTGATATATCCTTGTGGTTTTTTATCCTGAAGCATTTTTATCCTATCTCCAATGAGAATAACCTTATCATTATCACCACTACCATGCTGACCTTTGGTATGGGCGCTTCTACTCAGGCCCTCTTCGCCAGAGTCGGTGGCGGCATTTTTACCAAAGGAGCCGACGTTGGGGCCGACCTGGTGGGAAAAGTCGAGTCGAATATTCCGGAAGATGATCCCAGAAATCCGGCCGTTATTGCTGATAACGTCGGTGATAATGTTGGCGACGTGGCGGGAATGGGAGCTGACCTTTATGAATCTTATGCCGGCTCAATTCTGGCCACCGCTGCTCTTGGTGCTTCAGCTTTCCTCGGACAGGGAGATATGCAGCTCAAAGCAGTCATTGCTCCCATGGCCATTGCTGGCATCGGGGCAATTCTTTCTATTCTTGGTATTTTTATGGTCAGAACAGGAGAGAGAACCAGTCAAAAAGATTTGCTGAAAGCTCTGAGTCGTGGGATTAATACCAGTGCCATTCTGATTTTTATCTTTTCCTACCTGATAATTCGCTCCCTGGGGATGTCAGTAGGTAACTGGCTGGCCGTGGTAGCCGGGTTGCTGTCGGGTATTATTATCGGTAAATCGACCGAATATTATACCTCTCATTCTTATAAGCCGACCAGGCGCATAGCTGAAAGTGCTCAAACTGGAGCAGCGACTGTCATTATCACCGGTATCGGTACGGCCATGCTGTCAACCTGGCTGCCCATCATTTCAATCGCATCCGGAACTGTCCTGGCCTATCTTTTTGCAGCCAATTTTAATTTTCTGGATGTAGGTCATGGGCTTTATGGAATCGGTATAGCGGCCGTGGGTATGCTGTCCACTCTTGGTATTACTCTTTCCACCGACGCTTATGGACCCATAGCTGACAATGCTGGCGGCAACGCTCAGATGTCCAATCTTGAAGCTGAAGTCAGGCAAAGGACCGATGCTCTGGATGCCCTCGGCAATACGACCGCGGCTACCGGCAAAGGATTTGCCATTGGCTCGGCTGCTCTGACCGCTCTGGCTTTGCTGGCTTCATATGTAGAAGAAATAAAAATTGGACTGATTCGTATCGGTCAGACTACTCTTCAGATGATGGATGGGACCATTATTGAAACAGCTAAGGCTGGATTTCTCGATTTCATGCAATATTTTCGGGTCAATTTGATGAATCCGATTGTTCTGGTCGGGATGTTCATCGGAGCAATGATGGCTTTTGTCTTCTGTGGCCTGACCATGATGGCTGTCGGAAAGGCAGCCGGCAGTATGGTGGATGAAGTCAGGCGGCAATTCAGGGAAATTCCTGGGGTCTGGGATGGAACAGCTGAGCCTGATTATGCTCGTTGTGTGGCTATTTCGACCAAAGGAGCTCAGAAGGCCATGATGGTCCCCTCGCTTCTGGCCATTATTGTTCCCATTGCTACCGGGATTTTGCTGGGCGTGGCCGGAGTGATGGGCTTGCTGATCGGGGCCACCTCTACCGGTTTTGTTCTGGCTGTATTCATGGCTGATGCCGGTGGTGCCTGGGATAACGCCAAAAAGTTTATTGAAGATGGTAATCTCGGCGGCAAAGGCTCTCCAGCTCATAAAGCCGCGGTCGTAGGCGACACGGTTGGTGATCCCTTTAAAGATACCTCTGGTCCAAGCCTTAATATTCTGATCAAGTTGATGAGCATGGTCTCTATCGTGGTAGCAGGCCTCACCGTGGCTTTTTCTCTGATTAAGTAAAAATAAATCAGGAGATAGAAAGCCTGGTCGGGCAGGCTGGGATTGTAGCTGAAGGTGGCGAGAATTAAATCTCGAAAAACTGAAGCTATCTTCCAGCCACCTGTTCCGGTCGGGCTTAATCTCGAGGAGGGGAGGTAGAATCTTGGCCAGGATAAAATTATTTTCCCGCCCGATTTTAGAATCAGGGATTTTACTTTTAATAATAAGTGTTTTATTTTCTGGTTGTCAGCCTGGGGGCCGCATATCTGAAGTAACAGCCGAAGAGATTCTGAATCATATCAAGCTTTTATCCGATGACACCTATGAAGGACGCGGGCTGGGCACTCCGGGAATTGAACTGGCGGCCCGTTATCATGAGGATTACTTCAAGCAGTTTGGTCTCAAGCCTTTTTTTGGCTCAAGTTACCGCCAGAACTTTACTTTGATCGGTCTGGAGCCTGATCTAAAGGCAGCCATAGAGCTGGTAACGCCGGTCAAGAAGGGCCAGCAGCTTGAGCTGCCGCCTCCAGTTTTGCTGGAAGATTTTGTAATTAAATCAGAAAGGGAAGATTGTCCGCCGGAGGTTGAGGCCGAGCTGGTCTATGCCGGCTATCTGATTCAGGCCCCAGAACAAAACTGGGATGATATCAAAGGAATGGACTTAAAGGGAAAGGCTTTGCTGGTCGAAATCAATGAGCCAGGCAATTATCCCGGTGGTATATTTGACGGCGAGGATCTGACTTACTATGGCCGCTGGACCTATAAATTTGAAAAAGCAACTGAACTCGGGGCTGCCGGTGTCCTGATTATTCATAATGATAAAGGGGCGACTTATGGCTGGAGTGTGGTCAGAAATTCCTGGGCTAAAGAATCATTTTTCCTGCCAGAAAAAGTCAGAACTCTCTATTTTCAGGGCTGGGTAACAGAAGCTCTGGGAACCAGGATGGTGGAGGCTGCCGGTCTTGATTTAAAAGAACTGCGAGCCAGGGCTGAAACTGCCGATTTTAAACCACAACCGCTCGGCCTTAAAATCAAAGTCAGACAACAGCCTGCTTTCCGCCAGGTTGAAGCCTGCAACGTGGTTGGCTGGCTGCCTTCATCAGAACCCCAGGCCGGGAATAAATATATTATCTTTTCTGCTCATTATGATCATCTGGGCCGTGATCCCAATCTTCAGGGAGATCAAATTTATAATGGAGCGATTGACAACTGTTCGGCCAGTGCTTGCCTGCTCGCTCTGGCTGGCTATTATTCCCAGTTTAAGGGTCGGTTGCCGGCCAACCTGGTTTTTGCCGGAGTAACAGCCGAAGAGCAGGGCTTGCTCGGTTCGGATTACTTTGCTTCTCATCTGCCGGTTCCTAATTCCTCGGTTCTGGCCAATATTAATTTTGAGACAACCAATGTCTGGGGAGAAACTGAAGATCTTTATGCCATCGGCGCTAAATATTCTGACCTGGATGACATTTGCCGGCAGGCAGCCGAGAACCTGCTCTATCGCTATATACCGGAACGGGGAGGGAACTACGGTTTTTTCTACCGCTCGGATCAGCTGAGCTTTGCCCGCCATGGAATTCCGGCTGTCTGGCTGCATGAAGGCGTGGTTTCACGGGGAGGGGATAAAGACCTCATCGTCAGAAAGTCAGAAGAATACCAGAAAAAATATTACCATCAGGTAACAGATGAAGTTCAGCCAGACTGGAATTTAAGCGGAGCAGTCCAGATTATTCGCTGGGCCAGGGAAGTGGTTGAATTACTGGGAAAAAATCCTTCTCTGCCGGCTTTTAAGGCCAACAGCCCTTTTCAAAGGCCGGAAGTAGCTGGCAGCCAGAAAGATCTGACTGATTAGCCGATTGGCCAGCCAGGCGGAACAGGACAAAAGCTTCGGTCAAATTGCCTGGTTGCAAAAAAGAAATTTTATGATAAAATCAACAATATAATCGACCATGAATCTAAAAGAAGCTTCTTTTGGTGAGTTTCTCAAGCCATCCCAGGTTATTTTCGATTTGAAGAGTCATGAAAAAGTAGAAGCGATCGAAGAGCTTCTCGACAGCCTGGTCAAACAAAAGTTAATCAGCAGTAAAAATCTTACTCTGACCAGAATTATTGACCGGGAAAATCTGGAGTCAACCGCTCTCGGGCATGGTATAGCTGTTCCTCACGCCCGGGTTGACACTGAAGGTCAGATGGCGGTGGCGGTCGGGCGTTCAGCCGAAGGGATAGATTTTTCAGCTCCTGATGGCCGGCCGGTTCATCTTATAATTCTGGTTGTCTGGAATCCTACCATCCCCGGTCTTTTTAATCACCTGTTCGCCGGTCTGGCCAGTTTTCTGATCAAACCCGATAATCGTGATCGGCTGTTCAACGCCCGGGATAAAAATGAACTTTACAATGTCCTGGCTCAAATCCCACTGGCCTTTCCCTATGAAGATAGAATAGTTAACCGGGCCAGCTTGCTCAGAAAACTGCAAGAAATTGAACTCAAAATAAGACGGGCACCGGAAGCCAGGCAGGAAGAACTGCAGAAGCATCGAGCACTTATTCGAGAGGAACTGGACCAGTCGCTTTTAGCTCGCTTTGACCTGTTGATGGACCGTTATGGTTATGCTGTTTCGGAAGTAATAGATGGCGTTTGCCAGAGTTGTAACATGAGTGTTTCCACTCAGATGGCCTCAGCCATTGAAGAAAGCAATGATATCTATATCTGTGAAAATTGTGGCAAATATCTGGTCTCACCGGGGAAAAAAGAGAAGGTGGTGACGAAGGAAAAGGCCGAGAGAGAAAAAGAGAAAGAAAAAGTAGAACGTCCGAAAAAAACTACCGGCCCGGCGGTCAAAGTCAGGCCGAGCAAAAAAGTTTCTGCTGGTCAGAGTAAAGCCGAAAAAAGCAGAAAACATTAAAGATCGCCACTTTCTGTCAGAGCGCTTTAACCTTTTAAATCTTTAAATCAAATTCCGTTTCTTCTCTGCTAATTTTTCAGCCTGATTGCCGGGAAGTTAACCGGTTCAAGCAGGCGATAAACTGGAAGCTCAGCGTAACCTCTCTGCCATTCACGGTAAATATAGCGGTCAAAAAAGTTCCAGACAGCTAATCCATCGTCGCTTTCAGGCTCCAGCAGGTAAGCAGCCAGAGAGCCAAGCGGCTGGCCGGTGGGGACAAATAGCGACCCGGCCGGAAAAGTTCTGTTTTCCTTTTTATATTCGCCTTTAATTTGATCCAGCCGGTGCCCCTGGAAAGGTCGGTCGGCTGCTTTGATTTCGGTCGGCAAAAATACCTCTACCGGGAGTGTCAATTCCGAAGTCAGAGATTCAACCAGCAGACCATGCTTGAGGAGAATGGCGACCAGATCCGGATCGGGCTGGCTGATGAGATAACCATAAGGCAGATTGACTGTCCTTTTTGGCTGGTAGCTGGCATAGTAAGGAACAGTGACCGGTTTTTTCCGATTGGTAGGTTTAATCTGAGGGAAACCACCGCCTGGTCTCTCGCTCACCTCAAGTTCATAAGCCTGAATCGTCACGGGTTTTGGCAATGGCTGGAGATCAAATTCAACGGCAAAAGTCTTTCCTCCAGGATTAAGGCCGGCAGCGATAGTCCGGCGGTCAGCCTCTTCGATAAGTTTTTGAATTTCAGCCGTTTTGCTGGCCGTATAATCAAGAATAGCTTTTAGAAAATTAAAGCAGCTGATGACTCTGGTCTTATAATCAGCATGGACATAGTTTTCATCCAGAATGGACAGCCGATTTCTCACTCCGACATAATTCGTGAAATATCTGGGTTGAGGTTCAAAGGTTTCCCAGCCTTTGGAAGGATCACGCCAGTCGCGAAACATTCCATAGGGAGCGGCTAAAGTACCGTATTTGTCCTTCAGAGTCTTAACAATGGCCGGTAGCATGATATCGCGCTGATAGGTAAGAAGTTCAGGATCAATATTGGGATTGACCGGCCAGGAGTAGGTGACCGTCTCTTCATGGTAAGCGCCATCCGTTGTATGTAGATCAATCGCCAGCGCTGGATCCCAGTGGTTAATAATTTTTCCTACTACGGCTGTCATTTCCGGGCTTTCCAGTTTGATAGCATCGCGATTGAGGTCAAGATTCTGGCCATTGGGCCTGACCCCCACGCCTTTTTCCGGGCCTGGCTGCTGGACGCGATTTTTAGGACTGATTTTATCATTTCCATCCGGATTGAGGTTCGGGACAATCAGAATCACCAGGTTCTTGAGATAAGGATGGGAAGGATTCAACACCAGTTCTCTGGCCAGCATTAATGAGGCCTCTTTTCCTTCGACCTCACCAGCATGAATGTTGGCCTGAATATAAACGACAGTTTTATTCAAATTGCGGGCATAGAGGGGTGAATGAACAGGCGGGTTACTGATGATCAACATGGGGACCGTTCGTCCCTCGGTCGTTGTGGCGATATTTTCAACCACCAGGTTGGGGCTCAGTTTCTGCAATTCCTTAATAAAAGCTAAAACCTCGGCATGGAGGGAAGTGGCTGTATACTGGCTGCTTTCAGCCACGGTCAAAGGGGCGTTTGGAGGCAGAGCTGACGACGGCGAAGATAGTTTAGATTGGCCTGCCGCCTGCGGCTGGTCTAAGGCTTCAGACCAGGCAGCTCCTGTCCTCCGGGGTGCTGGCTTTTTCCCGGCGTCGGCTGTAAAACCGATCGAGATAACTAAAAAGAGGAGAAAGAAGTTGATTAAAACCGATTTTATTAATTTTTTCTTTTCCATGTCTAAAACTACGTTCCTTTCCTGCTGTGATTTTTGGGTTTATATTAGCCGGGTCAGGCGACTAAAACCCGCCTCAATCTGACCTGCCCTCTTCGATTAGAAGAGGATCAGGCGCCGAAAGCAATTTAGAAAAAATCGTATCACGTCCCGATTTTCTTATCAACAATAATAAATAATTTAAAATCTCAGAACAGACTGGTTGAACCTGTTTGGCTCGAACTGGAGCGGCTGGCTGGCAGCTTCCCTCTACTTCGAATATAATATAAAACAGTGAGACAAAAATGGGGTTATTTCCTGTTCGACCCGAGAAAGAAAAAGACCTCCTGGAGAGGATGTCCCGACTGGGTATCAAGGATTCTGACCTGGAAGAAAAATTTGTTCACTCTCAGGGAAAAGGTGGGCAAAAGGTCAACAAATCAGCTACCTGTGTTTATCTGAAGCATCTGCCGACCGGTATCGAGGTCAAATGTCAGAGGGAAAGGTCCCAGGCTTTGAATCGTTTCCTGGCCAGGCGGATTCTGGTCGAAAAGCTGGAAGAAAAGCTCCGGGGCGAAGAAAGTCGGGAAAAGCAAAAGATAGAAAAAATTAGACGTCAGAAAAGAAAAAGATCAAAAAGAGCCAGGGAAAAAATGCTGGCTGATAAAAAACGCCGGGCTTTATTAAAAGAAATGCGGCGCATATTCCTTAAACCTGACGATACTGACTGATTCCTGGTTGATTAAAGTCTGAAAGATTTATTTCTCTTGAACCGACCACGACTCAGACCGAAGCCAGTTCCAGCAGGGCCTGAAGCAGCAGGTTAGCGCCTTTTTCCAGATCAGAAGGATTAATCTTTTCGTCTGGCACATGACTCAAGCCTTCTGGAGATGGTATAAAAATCAAGCCCACGGGGCAGATGGCAGCCAGAATCTGTGAATCATGTCCCGCTCCGCTCGAAATAAGCCGGTAATCATAACCGAGTCTTTCGCTTAAAGCTTTCAGTCTATTCAGTATAGATCCAGGGACAACGATGGGCTCTGTGCTATCGACCAGCTGCTGATAAAAGGACAGACCGCGAGTGGCAGCAACTTCCCGGGCCAGCTTCAGGATTTCTTTTTCCAGTTCTTCTAATTCCTGGCGGTTCTGGCTTCTCAGGTCAAGGGTAAAATCAGCTTCACCAGGAATGATAGAAAAAGAACCTGGCTTGAGCACTACCCGGCCGATGGTCAGCGTGTTGTCCTCATACTTTCTGAGAACCAGTTGATTGGCTCTTAGGGCAAAATCAGCCAGAGAAATAAAAGCGTCCTGCCTGAGTTCCATGGGTATTGTCCCCGCATGTCCTGAGCGGCCAACAAAAGTCGCCTGAAAGTAACGCTTACCGGCTATAGTGGTGACCAGGCCGATGGGTATTTCTTCTTCCTCAAGAATCGGTCCCTGTTCGATGTGCAGTTCAAGAAAGGCCAGAATTTCAGGCCTCTCTCTGGCTGCCAGGGGTATGTTTTCAACCTTCAGCCCGGCTTTCTCCACGATTTCGGCCAGCGGCGGTCCGAACTGGGTTCTGGCATTTTTAAGCTGTTCTTCCTTTAGCTGGCCGGTAAAAGCCCTGCTTCCCAGAAAATCACCGACAAGATTGCCCTCTTCGTCGGTAAATGAAGCCAGTTCCAGTGTCCGGTAAAGCTCGAGGTTTTCTTCTTTGATTCTTCTCAAACATTCGAGAGCTGAAAGAACTCCAACCGAGCCATCAAACCGACCACCGTTGACGACTGTATCAAGATGAGAACCGGCCATAACGACCTGAGGAGTTTTGCCGGCCAGCCGGCCAAAAATATTACCAGCGCTATCCTGACGATAAGTCAGACCGGCCGCCTCGATCTTCTCCTTCAGCCATTTCCTGGCTTCTAAATCAGCCAGGCTGAAAGACGGTCGAGATATTCCCCCTCTTGGATCCTGACCAATTCTGGCCAGCTCTTCCAGCTCCTGCCAGAGTCGCTCAAAATTAATTTTTAGTTCAGTCATTTTTGGAGAAGCTCCAGCATTTCTTTTACAGCTTGAGTCAATCCGACTATGGCCGCTCTGGCCACAATGGCAAAGCCGATGCTTAACTCGGAAATCTCCTTTATGTCCACAATGGGCTGGACATTATGATAGTCAAGCCCATGACCGGCGTGGACTTCAAGGCCGAGGTGGCTGGCGAAAGCAGCCGCTTGCCTGACCTCTTCCAGGTTGGTCTGCCGCTCTTGTTCATTCCTGGCATCGGCATATTTACCCGTATTGATTTCAACCAGGTCAGCGCCGACTGTCTGACAGGCTTCGAGCTGGTTTTCCAGAGGATCAACAAAAATACTGACCTTTATTCCGGCCTTTTTCAATTCCTGGATATAAGAGGTAAGATGATCTTTTTGGTTGATGACTTCCAGTCCACCCTGAGTGGTTATCTCCTCAGGGCTCTCCGGGACAAGCGAAACTGTATCGGGTTTAACTTCCCTGGCCACCTTTAACATCTCTTCGGTAGCCGCCATTTCCAGGTTGAGTTTGGTCACAATAACCTGTCGCAGCAATTTCAAATCTCTTTCCTGGATATGGCGTCTGTCTCCTCTCAGGTGGCAGACAATACCAGAAGCCCCGGCTTGCTCAGCCAGCAAAGCAGCCAGAATTGGTTCTGGCTCCCGGGCTGCTCTGGCCTGTCTTAGAGTGGCGATATGATCGATGTTAACTGCCAGCTTCATTCTTGCCTCCAGCCATTAAATGATTTTTGTTTCTCTATTGCCTTCTCTAATAGGAGAAGGCTAACTTCTCAGTTTCCCGTCTTTTATCAGTTTATTTTTGGCCGCAAAAACTGTCAATCAGATTGACGATTCTCCTGGCCAGTGGCTGCAGCTTATTCTCGTCCGGGCCTTCCATCATAATGCGGGCCAGGGGTTCTGTGCCTGAATACCGAACTTCCAGTCGACCCTGCGGTCCAAGCTCTTTTTTGACGTCTTCAATCAAATCTTCATAGCCCGGTATTTCTTTTAAAGGGACCTTTTCTCTGACCCGAAGATTAATCAAAATCTGAGGGTAAAGTCGGAACCCTTTGACCAGTTCGGATAGACTTTGTCCCCTTTCCACCATTATCTCCAGCAATTTTAAGGAGGTAAGAAGCCCGTCACCGGTCGCTGCGTAATCGAGTAAAATTGTATGGCCTGATTGCTCGCCACCCAGGTTGGCCCCCTGCCTGACCATTTCTTCCAGGACATATTTATCGCCGACCCTGGTCCGAAGAAGCTTGATGCCGTTTTCAGCCAGACTTTGCTCCAATCCCAGGTTACTCATAGTCGTGGCTATCACCAGATTGTTCTTCAGGCAAGCCTTTTCTTTGAAATATAAAGCCAGAAGATACAGAGTATGATCGCCATTAAGGATATGTCCTTGCTCATCGGACCAGATGGCCCGGTCGGCATCCCCATCGTAGGCAATGCCCAGGTCAGCTCCTTGCTCGACCACGGCCCTGGCCAGGTTCTCTGGATGGAGAGAACCGCAGCGGGCATTGATATTCCGGCCATCAGGTAAATTATTGATCGTCACCACCTCGAAATGGAGAGCTCTGAACAGCTGGGGGGCCAGTTCCGAGCTGGCTCCGTTGGCGCAATCCACCACCAGCTTTAGCTTATCTTTTTTACTGGCCGACCAGCTGGCCTGCAGTGAATCCAGATAAGCAGACCGCAGAGAATGGTCAACTTCAACTTTTTCTATCTTGATTTTTCTTTCTTCCAGTCTGTCTTTGATCAGGGCCTCTTCCAGCCTCTCCTCCCAGTCTTCTGGAATTTTGGTCCCACCTGGAGAAAATATTTTGATGCCATTATCCTCATAAGGATTATGGGAGGCAGAAATAACCACACCGGCACTGAAGCCGCCCTGTCTGGTCAAAAAGGAAACCCCGGGAGTGGTGATGACTCCGGCCGAGACTGCCTGGCCGCCAGCCTGAAAAAAGCCTGAACAAAAATATTCTTCTAACCACTGACTCGATTCCCTGGTGTCACGCCCGATGACAATCCTGGGCTCCCGGCCCTTTTCCTGTAACAACGAAGCCAGGGCCTGTCCGAGCCGGTAAACAGCCCTGGCCTCCAGGGGAAATTCTCCTGCCCTGGCTCTTAAACCGTCTGTTCCAAATAATTTGCCCATGATTAGCTTTTCCGACTCCTCTCTGGTTTGTGTTTATCTTAATCAGAATTTTAAAATAAATATAAAATCCCTGTCATCCTTTTTTATCTGGCTAGCCCTTTTTGCTTCCAGTCTTTTTGACTTCCTGATTGGTATTGGTGGTATCTTTCTTTTCCAGCACAATATTAACCCTGGCCCGCGGGTAAAGAGCCAGCAGTCGGAGCTCCGGCCGGGGCAAAATCAGATCCACCTCCAGCACAGCACTATCAGTCAGCGTCGAGACATCTATTGGACTGGTGATAACTTTATCCCGCGGTCGAATCTTACTCTCCGGACCGCTTACCGTCACTTTAGGCGGGGTGACCTCCACCTTGACCAACCGCAGGTTCTCAGGCAGCCGTCCGATAATCGTCGGGACGACTTCCATTTCTACTTTTTTGGTTTTCTCCAGCTTGACGTGAATGTAAACTGGCGAGAAGCTTACAATTTCCACACCTGGCGGGACTTTAATCATACTGGCATCAATCGGATATTCTTCCTGATAGATACTGGCCTTGCTCATATCCAGATCGGCCGAAAAATCAGCCGGGGTCAATTCATTGATCACCCGCTTGCGAGCCCTTACTTTCAAGTTGATGGTCGTGTCAGATTTTTCCACAACTTCCATGTCCTGAGGCAGGTTGATCAGTTCCAGGTTAATGCTCACAGTCTTCTCAGCAAAAGTCTTTTCTTCCGGAATCAGGACAATCCACAGAATGATGGCCAGCAGCAGCGAGAGAAGCTTTAGCTCCCAGTTTTTCTTCAGGAAATCTTTTAGCATCTTACTATTTTATCCTCAAATACTCTGCCAGCTTCTCCTGGACAGAATCCTTTTTAGAAAGCTTTTCTATTTTCCCCCGGCTGGCCAGCGATACTTCTCCGGTCTGTTCCGAGACAACAATTACTACCGCATCCGTTTCCTGAGCCAGACCGAGGGCGGCCAGATGTCGCGTTCTGGTGGCAAAATTTTCTCCAAGGGTATGGGTGTGAGCCAGGGGCAGTAGGCAGCCAGCGGCCAGAATTTTATTGCCCCGGATGAGCACTGCTCCGTCATGAAGGGGTGATTTCGGGAAGAAAATGCTAACCAGCAGGTCCTTTGACAGGTCTGCATCAAGAATTGTGCCATGCTGGGCATAAGGTGAAAGATCAATATCCCTTTCAATAGCAATCAGTGCCCCTATTTTTTTCTGGGACATGTAATCAACTGCCAGGGAAATATCTTCCAGTTTCTCTTTTAGCGGTCGAAGCTTGAGCGGCCGCCTGAAAGTATGAGAGCCAATCCCGGTAAAAAACCGCCTCAGCTCTGATTGAAACAGGACAATAATGGCTATAATCAAATAATTGATGAATGAACGGATAATTCGGTTGGAAACATAAAGATGAGCCCACTGGGTAAACAGGAAAAAGAAGATGACCAGAATGATACCGGTAGCCAGCTGATAGGCCTTGGTGTCTTTAATCAGCACCATAATTGAATAGAGAATAAAAGCGACCAGAAGGATATCCAGAACATCAGAAAACTGCATGTGCCTTAAAATAATCCAGATATTTTCAAGCATCTTGGCCTGCCACTTTTATTTCCTTTACTATAGATTCGGCAACCTGTAAAGCCCTTTTTACTTCCTTCACGTCATGAACCCGGAAGATAATTGCGCCCCGCAGATAACTTAATATCACGGCAGCTATCGTCCCTTCCAGCCTGTTTTCAGGCCCCGTGCCCAGAATCTTGCCCAGGAATGATTTTCTGGAAGGGCCAATCAGAATCGGCCTTTTCAGCCCCCGGTAGTAATCTAGATTATTGATTATTTTGAGGTTGTCTTCAACTGTTTTGCCGAATCCAATTCCCGGATCAAGAATAAGACAGTCTTCCGCAATACCTGCCTGGCTGGCTTCTCTTATTCTGGTCAAAAAAAAGTATTTGAGGTCGAAAAGCAGGTTATTATAGTGAGGTGACGCCTGCATGTTTTCAGGCTCGCCCAGCATATGCATTAAAACCACCGGCACCTGATAGCTGGCCACCACCCGGGCCATTTCAGGATCATGCCTCAGAGCGCTGATGTCGTTGATTAAATCAGCACCTTCATCCAGGGCGGCTCGGGCTACCCGACTTTTTCTGGTATCTATCGAAATATAAGCAGAGGTTTGTCTTCTGACTTTCCTGACAACCGGAATGATCCGTTTCAATTCCTCTTCAAGAGGAATACTTTGTGAGCCTGGCCTGGTACTCTCCCCACCGATATCAATTATCTCTGCTCCCTGTTCGACCAGTTCCAGAGCTCGCTCCACGGCCGCTTCTGCAGCCAGGAATTTTCCACCATCTGAAAATGAATCGGGAGTAACATTCAGGATGCCCATCAGCCAGGGCTCAGGTCCAAGGGCGAGCTTTTTCCCCCTTATTCTTAAATAGTGAGTAACGCCCGGGACAAATTTTGACTTCGGCCTGCATCTATCCCGGTTCATGTCCTTAATTTAAACTAAAATTTTCAAGACTCTGGTTGCTTATCCAGCTTCAGCTCACCACCTGCTGACTCGGGCTGGGCAACTTGTTGCTCAGCTGGCTGTTGAACAGCGGCGGCCTGTGCCGGGACCGGTTCAACCTTTTGCTCCCTTGGTTTGCCCCCAATTAGAGCTGTAATTTCATCAGAGGTCAGGATTTCTTTTTCGAGTAGAGCCTCGGCTATTTTGAATAATTTATCGCGATTGGCCTCAATGAGATCCCTGGCTCGATCATAAGCCTTCCCGACTATTTTTTTGACTTCACCGTCAATAAGCTCGGCTGTATGTTCACTGAAATTCTTGTGAGCGGCCAGTTCACGCCCGAGGAAGATTAAATCATCCCGCTCACCGAAGGACAGCGGTCCCAGGTCGGACATACCCCACTGGCAGACCATTTTCCTCGCAATCTCTGTGGCTTTCTCCAGGTCGTTGGAAGCACCGGTGGTGATTTTACTCAGGATTAGCTCTTCAGTTGCCCGACCTGCTAAGAGGACGGTTAGCTGGGCTTCCAGATAGTCCTGGGTATAGGTGTAGCGGTCGGAAAGGGGCAGCTGCTGAGTTAAACCAAGAGCCAGTCCACGCGGTATGATGGTAACTTTATGTATCGGATCAGCTTCAGGCAAAAGGGCGGCGACCAGAGCGTGACCGGCCTCATGAAAGGCTGTATTGCGCTTATCCTCTTCGCTGATAATCATGCTCTTCCGTTCAACGCCCATCAGAACCTTATCTTTGGCTTCTTCCAGATCGCGCATGTTCACACAATTCTGAGATTTTCTGGCGGCCATCAAGGCGGCTTCATTGATCAGATTGGCCAGGTCTGCCCCGGAAAAACCAGGGGTTGAACGGGCGATGACCCTGAGGTCGGCATCTTCACAGAGTGGAACCCGCCTGGCGTGGACATTCAAAATCTCTTCTCGTCCCTTGACATCAGGCATGGGCACGACAATGCGGCGGTCGAAACGACCCGGCCGCAGTAAAGCTGTGTCCAGAATATCCGGCCGGTTGGTGGCAGCTATAACGATAATTCCCTCATTGGAGTCAAAACCATCCATTTCCACCAGTAGCTGGTTCAGTGTCTGCTCACGCTCATCATGACCACCGCCCAGCCCGGCCCCTCGCTGCCGGCCAACGGCATCAATTTCATCCATAAAAATAAGACAGGGGGCATGCTTTTTAGCCTGTTCAAAGAGATCTCTGACCCTGGAGGCGCCAACACCGACAAACATCTCGACAAAATCTGAACCGCTGATCGAAAAAAAAGGCACATTGGCTTCACCTGCTACTGCCCTGGCCAGCAGGGTTTTGCCTGTCCCGGGGGCCCCGACCAGCAGAACCCCTTTGGGAATCCTTCCACCCAGGCGCTGAAATTTACGTGGATCTTTCAGAAATTCAATTATTTCCTGAAGTTCTTGCTTGGCTTCGTCCACGCCAGCCACATCCTTGAAAGTGACTCTTTTCTGCGTAGGTGAGATAAGTTTGGCGCGGCTTTTCCCAAAGGCCATAGCTTTATTGCCACCCGACTGCATCTGGCGCATGAAGATAAACCAGAAAAAGATAAGCAGTAAGATGGGGAACCAGTTAAGAAGAATGGTCAGCCAGCTATTTCTGGAGTTATCCTTGACCACAATGTTGACCTGGTTTTCCCTTAATTCTTTAATCAGGTCAGCATAAATAGGCGGCAGAGTGGTCTTGAAAGCAGTGCCATCTTTCAGCTTTCCGTGAGCCTGACTGTCCTGAATGGTTACTTCCTGAACTTCTTTCTTTTCTACCTGGTCGAGAAATTCGGTAAATGTATATTCCTTAATTTTCGGACCGGCAGGAAAGAGGCTCCAGAGGATAACCAGCAAAACGAGCGAAGCTATCCAGAAAATCAAATTTTTGGCAGATTTATTCTTTTGAGCCATAACATTTCCCTAATTTACATCACATTCTAACATTTTTTAACTTTTATGTTAAGACAGAAACCGACTATTTTAATAATATTAAGAGACGAACAGCCATTTGAGCCGTGAGTTGAGCCTTTTAATGTAAGTTTTTATCAAAGATTATATTTAAGACCAAGATAATAGCGTTTTTCTAACGTTCGCTCCGTCACTTCATGGACAATTCCCCATCGCCGGACCCATTCTATCGAGCTGAAAAGCGAAAGATTATCAATCGGCAGCCGCCACTGCAGTTCAAGTCCGGTATGCCATCTGGAGTCTTTAAGGACTGAATCATCGGTCATTTCATATTGCAGCTCAGCCAGTCCCTGAATTGACCGGTAATAGACATAGCTGGCAAAACCACGCAAGCGAACAGGGGAATGAGCAACCTCAGCCCTGGCAGTCAGAGCTGGTCCCAGAGCATAATAATAGCCGTAGCAGGTGACGGTCGTTTTCATCCCCTGGACATCATGATCGAGAGAGTATTTGTTGAGGGCCAGGGCATTAACGAGACCAAAACTGAAATAGGCTTCGCCGCTAAAGCGAAAAGACCAGTCTCTGTCATAATAAGCGCCGTCGACCATCGGGCCCACCAGGTGAACCGAGCACATTTTATCGCGGAAATTTCTTGGCTCTTCAAAATGAAAACCGGCCGTGTCGGTAATCTTGACATTGCCGGCATCGTAATCGGTGACAGGCCTCTTGACATAGGTATGAAAGGCCGAACCCAGGCCATAAATCAGGCTGTAGCCTTTCTTGCCTTCATCGATTTTTTGAACAAATTTTCCCCAGGGAATAACTCTGGCCTGGAGTTCCAGTTCTTCGCGATTCTGGCCATGGTAAGTCAGGGAAAAATCCAGATTAGTATAAATAGGGCTGTTAAAGGTTTCGTTCACCTTTCCTGGCAGCCCGTAAACCGGTTCGGTAAAAATTTCAGAACCAAACTTGAAGAACACATTGCCGACATTGTCGCTGCTGGTTGAAGTGGGTGAATTCCTGTAGCCCAGGAACAAAAACACATCCTGGGCCTGATAGTTAAATGGATGGAAGTGGGGAGAGACCGGTTTATCTCCTTCCAGCCAGCCGTTAATTATATTCAGAGGATTTAACCAGCTTAAGTAACTGTTGATTTTCCGTGGTGAATTAAAAAAGTATCGACCAATCTGAAACCAGGATTCGCCCAGAATATAGCCTCCAAAACCGGTCGTGATATTGTCGCTGATAGAAACAACTTCTCGCCACTCAACAATATATTCCCAGTAAAGAGAACCGCCCAGAGAGTAGAGCAGGGAGTTCCACCAGGGGAGATTGTTGCTGCGGGCCAGTTCGTAATAAATCATCCCGGAAAGTGAATGACGCCAGTTCAGCCTGAAACTATTATGGTCAAAGCGGTAAGCCTGAAAAGAAAAAAATCTTTTCTTCTGGTCTCGCCAAACTGGCCGGTACTGCCAGTCTTCTAAAAATTGGCCGTATATATTCCAGTAATGAATACCAGAAATAGTGAGCAGGGTAAGCAACTCAATCGTCGCCCTGGGGCGATTAGGCTGCTGACTGGCCGGATGCCGAGACTCAACCGGGTCGGTTATAACAAAGCCGGGTAAGGTGGAAAAAGGACTCAGTTTAAAGCTCAGGTCAGGTTCATTCTGGTCAGAAAGAGACTTGCTTCTGAGGTAAAAAGAGCTGAGCGTCAGGTCAAATTCCTTAAACCATTTCGACGTGCAGGCCTCGTTGGCTGACTGATTTTTAAGGTGCTCCGAAGCTTGGACCTGGCCAGGGCTGTTAGCGGGCAGAAACAGGGCCATGGACAGAAATAAAATGGATATGATAAGTTTTCTGGGCATCCTCATCTCTGGCTTTACTGTCTCACTCTTTTTTATACTTTTTATCTGTTCCTGGGTGCTGAGTTTGGGCTCAAATCATATTTTAAAAAAAATACTCTTACTGGTCAGCCATGTCAATTGCCATCCAGTCTTTAAGTCGGACCTCTAAGTTACAAGGAACGGTCAGCCGACTCAAAAAGTTTCAACGAGAAAGCAACGGCTGATGCCAGCCGGCCACGATTTATAGGGTTATAACCTGGCTGCCTGGCGAATAGCCTCAAGCAGCAGATCTACTTCC
>Ga0209409_1000126_pt1 | contig 85970 bp, 67 predicted proteins | sample AD_JPNMR1_MetaG_FD_184424 | JGI IMG/M metagenome (GOLD analysis project Ga0209409, IMG submission 184424) | Active sludge microbial communities of municipal wastewater-treating anaerobic digesters from Japan - AD_JPNMR1_MetaG (SPAdes) (version 2) | ecosystem: Engineered > Bioreactor > Anaerobic... | reverse complement strand
AAACCATGCAACTCAACCCTAATAATGCGCTTGGTATAGATTTGGGTCTTGATAACCTTGCAACCTGTGTTACAAACACTGGGGCATCCTTTATAGTGGATGGCAAAAAGCTAAAATCAATCAACCAGTGGTATAACAAGGAGAATGCAAGGTTACAATCGATTAAGGATAAACAAGGAATAAAAGGTCTAACCAATCGACAGTATAGGCTACTTACTAAAAGGAACAATCGAGTCAACTATTACATGAACAAGACAGCAAGAATTATTGTCAACTATTGTATACAAAACAATATAGGTAACATCGTAGTTGGCTATAACCTCGATTGGAAGCGCAACATTAACATTGGTAGCTGCAACAATCAAAACTTTGCACAGATTCCTCATGGCAATTTGCGACTTAAAATCAAATCACTCTGCGAGCGCTATGGCATCAACTACGTAGAACAGGAAGAAAGCTACACTTCACAAGCAGATTTCTTTGCAAATGATACCCTTCCTGTTTACAACGCTGATAATCCACAAGAATACAACTTTAGTGGCAAGCGCATATCTAGGGGTCAATACAGAACTTATCAAGGTACAATTATAAACGCTGATTGCAACGGTGCACTGAACATACTCCGCAAAAGTAACCTGGTGGACTTAAGTGTCCTACAGGCTAGAGGCTGTTTAGACCAGCCTGAGAGAATAAGGGTCGTTTGACCAAACTTCTTTCGAAATCCCCCACCTCTATAGGTGGTGGGATGGTTTAAAAGCCACCTCAACTATACGATAAAAAACTAGAATGTAAGATTTATTCTTGGTTTATTCACATCGATTTGACTAGCAGTACTACCCGCTTTTTTCATCGCCTCTTGCCATGTTGAAAGAAGGTCTGAAAGGAGTGTCTTGATATCATCAAGCATTTTTACATCTTTTCGGATATTTGCTTCTACGAGTGTTCTATACATGTAATTATACAGGGCACGAAGATTTTTGGCAATATCTCCACCCTTTTCAATGTCTAATGAAAGGTTGAGTTCCATTACTATATCCTGAGCACGTATGATCTTTTCATTTGCACCTTTAAAATTCTTTTCATCTATCAGTGCCTTAGCTTCTTCGATGATGCTTATAGCTTTATCCAAAAGCATTTCGATTAGCTTTGCGGGGCTCGCTGTCATAACCATCTGTTCTTTGTAGTCCATGATCTTACCTCCTCATACCATATTATTCAAAAATAACTGTTGGACGACTCTTAGCTTATCGACCAGAATGCGCGTTTGTCAATATCATCATGAAATCAATTTGTTGTATTCAATATCTCAAGTGTTTTACCAAAATATTCTATGTAATAGTCCAGTACTGTCGGAACTTTGTTCCTAACAATATCTGACACTTCCAAATTGTCTCTTATATCTAAAGCATTGAGTAGCTCTTTCAACACTTTCATCACTTCGTCTGTCTTTATAACTAGATTGAGTTCATTCTCACTCAGCTTCGTAATTTGCTGAGTTGAGCCTTTCAGATTCTCCATAGCGGATATACCGTCTGACAAATCCTTTATCGCTTTCCAACCAGCTTCATTGTTAGTCAACAGATTGTCGGACACCTGTGAGAGCAACGATTTAACATGCTCTATGTAACCGAGAACATCGTTTAATGTCTCTTTCAAGAATTGGACAGTATCTACCAGCTCAAGTTCTATCTTTATATCTTCGTCCATTTTTGCACTCTTCAGCTCTTCTATAAAGGCGACAGGCACATCTTTGTCATTTATTTTAAGCGTTTTCAGTACCTGTCCCTCAGGAAGTACCTTTCGCAAAAACTCACCAAAATTCTGAAACTCTTCAGCATCGAAATCCTTTTCTTCACCGTTGATAATAGCTTTAACCATCAACCTTCACCTCTTAATTCAAGTAGTTTAAAATATGACCGTGTTACACCAGCTATTGTCTTTGCATCTGTGATATCTCCATCTATACACTTCTTCATCACTTTGTCGAAATCCTCGATATACACATGCAATATCTCATCTTCATCGGGATTTGATTCGCCGTGTTTCAAGTTTAATGCAAGGTATAGGTGTATTATTTCGTTTGAAAATCCCGGGGTTGTATGTATGTAACCTAAATAGATGTACTCTCCGGCCGCACACCCGGTTTCTTCCCGCAATTCTCTTTTGGCACACTCTAATGGGTCTTCGTCAGGACTATCGAATTTCCCAGCAGGTATCTCTAAGAGTTTCTGCTTTATCGCATACCTGTATTGTTCAACTAGTATTACTTTACCATCATCAGTAATAGGCACAATGGCAACAGCACCAGGATGAAGGACAAATTCACGAGTGCTTCTTGCCCCATTTTCTAATTCTACATCATCTTTGAGCACGTGAAGAAGAGTTCCTTTGAAAATCTCCTTACTATTTATCGTCTTTTCCACGAAAAAGTCAACTCCTTCTTTCAATTCCCAGTCTCCAGTCTTTCAAATTGAACTAAAAGTGGTCTCGATTAAGAAACCATCAAAACCACGCCGTTTCATGACTCCCTCTTTCTCATGGTTCTCGTTAAATATGAGTTTTAGTAATATTTTGTGATTATTTGTTTTAATATTGATATAAATTAAGAACGCATACGAGAAATCAATTTCTCAATCTCTCCAACCAAAAGTATGACTAACGATAGACCTATAACGTACAACCATTGTACCATGTTAAGCGTTGATATTTTGAAAATGCCGTTTAATAGTGGAGTATCAAGAAGTATTTGTAATCCAGCACCTACTACTATTGCAACTACCAAAAATTTATTTGTCCCGAGCCCCAATTTGAAAAGAGATTCCCTAGTGGACCTTGAATTCAGTGAGTGAATAAGCTGTGAAAATACCAGAGTCATAAACGTCATCGTTTCAGCAGTCTCGATACCGTATTCAATACCGATATGGAAAGCAGCTATTGCCAAGAGTCCCATTATAATTCCCTCGATCACCATTTGAACCCCGAGTCCACCTGCGAAAATGCTTTCGTTTCTTGAACGTGGTTTTGCCTTCATAACATCGTGAGATGGTGGTTCCATACCAAGTCCAAGCGCTGGAAGACTATCTGTCACCAAATTGATCCACAAAAGGTGAATAGGGAGCAGTGGCTGACCTAATCCAAGGATATTGGCCAACAATACAGTGATTATTTCTCCGAAATTACATGAGAGCAAATATCTTATCGATTTACGTATGTTGGCATATATCGTTCTTCCTTCTTCCACTGCCGCAACTATCGTTGCAAAATTGTCGTCTGTCAAAACCATTGCCGATGCCTCTTTTGCAACTTCAGTTCCTGTAATACCCATTGCAGTGCCTATATCCGCTTGAGAGAGTGCAGGTGCATCGTTCACTCCGTCACCTGTCATACACACAACAGCATCGTTCTTTTGCCAAGCTTTGACTATTTTAACCTTATGCTCCGGCGATACCCTTGCATATACTCTAATTTTCTTGACTCTTCTTGCCAGTTCATCATCACTCATGTTTTCCAACTCTTTACCGGTAACTACTTCTTCACCTTCGTGTAAAATGCCAATATCACGTGCAATAGCTTCAGCAGTTAATCTGTGATCTCCTGTTATCATTACAGTCGTTATACCGGCAAGCTCACATTCTTTTACTGCATCTTTTACTTCTGGCCTTGGAGGATCGATCATGCCAATTAGGCCGAGGAACGTTAGCTTACTTTCAAGTTCTTTCTTCTCATACCTTTCCGGTAGTATTTTGTAGGCTACTGCCAAGACCCTCATCCCATTATGTGCCATTTCATTGTTTGCCTTTTCTATATCTTCCAAATCTTTTGCTTCGATAGCTCTGACTTTTCCATCTTTCTCTATCGAAGTGCATATCGGTGTAACGCTCTCCAATGCGCCCTTTGTTATAACCAGGTATCCTTGGGATATCTTGTGCACCGTCGTCATGAGTTTTCTTTCGGAATCGAAAGGAAGCTCGTCAATTCTAGGGTGAGTATTTTCTAATTCTGCCTTTTCTTTTCCATAATCTCTAAGCGCTGCAACTAAAGCTACTTCTGTAGGATCACCAATTCCATTACCATTCTCATCGATTTTGGCATCGCTACACAGTGCGGAATAACCTATTAACTTCTCTGACAATTCATCCGCTTTTGCATCTTCAATTTTCTTGATTTGACCATTTACGTACACGCTCTTGACCGTCATTTGATTCAGTGTAAGTGTCCCAGTCTTATCAGTGCATATGACATTTGCACTACCCAACGTCTCAACGGCGGGTAGCTTTCGTATAATCGCATTTCTCTTTACCATCCGCTGTACTCCGATGGCTAATGTGATTGTGACTATTGCCGGAAGACCTTCAGGAATTGCCGCCACTGCGAGGCTTATAGCGGTCATGAACATCTCTAATAGTGGCGTGCCTCTCAAATAACCTATGAAGAATATCACTGCACATATAGCCAAACATGCTATTGCAAGTGTTTTACCAAGTTCTGCAAGCCTTTCTTGCAATGGAGTTATAACCTTTTCTTCCTCCATCATCGAGGCAATATTACCCATCTCTGTATTCATACCAGTATTTACAACCACCATTTTTCCTCTACCATAGACTACGGTAGTGCCTGTAAATACCATATTTATCCTATCACCTATTGGAACATCCTCCGATTCAATTGGGTCTATACGTTTTTCAACAGGTACAGATTCTCCCGTAAGTGATGATTCGTTGATCTTAAGGTTTGCAACTTCTATCAATCGACCATCGGCAGGGACAAAATCTCCAGCTTCTAATACCACAATATCGCCAGGGACAAGTTCCCTTGTTGGAATTACTTGCACTTTGCCATCTCTTATCACTTTGGCGTTTGGTTTTGTCATCTTCTTTAGGGCTTTCAAAGCTTTGTTGGCCCTATTTTCCTGAATGACACCAAGTACTGCATTTAATATTACTATAGCAATTATCACAATGGCATCCGTAAACTCGCCAACAAATGCAGAAACAACGGCGGCAATTATCAATATGGCGATCATGAAATCTTTGAACTGATCAATAAACATCTGCAACAGAGTTTCTTCTTTCTTTTCTTGTAACTCGTTGAAACCGTGCTCACTCAGTCTCTGCTGTGCTTCCTGTGACGAAAGGCCACTTAAACTCGTTTTAAGCTCTGCCAAAACTTCTTCCACTTTCTTGGAATAGAAGTTTGCCATGTTTACCTCCTACAAGAAATGCGGGCTATATTCAAAATTTAGTTCAAACCAATTTCCATTTCTATGATTGAATCTCCATCCGTTGTTATTATTTTACCTGTTTTCTTAGAAAGTGCAATCGTCAGAATCGACTGCCTAAAATTGCTGAAAGTCTTTTCAAGAACAAGAGTATTTCCTTTGATTTTCCACACTTTTATCAGGTTATCCGAACCTGCTGTAATTATATTATCACGATAAATGGCAATCTTGAAAACTGTAGAACTGTGAGTCTTATACCGATTCAATACCTCCAGATTCCTATTTAGAATGTATAGATTACCGCCCCAGCCAGCAGTGTAGATCCTCAGAGAATCTCCATCAATGGTCCAAAGAGTTTCTTTAGCGAGTTTCAACTTCTTTATAGAATTGCCACTGATCTTTACTGCATATCCTTCCAATGTTGATAGATAGATTTCGTTAATTGTATCGGCCCAAATGTCTGTTATAGAAAGTCCAATTTGTATATTTCTTTCTTTGTATACATTGTAGACGTCTTTGATGTTCCATATGATTAGTTTACCATTCCAGTCACCACTGATAAGTTTTGAATCAACTATGTACAACGCCCAGACATAGCTACTATGCCCCATCAACGTGACAATAAGCTTACCAGTCGTTAGGTTCCATATCTTTACTGTATTATCCGAGGAGGCAGAAATCACATAATCTCCGTAAACAAGAACCCTTTTAACAGACTCCAAATGATCCTCCAGTATTTTCGTAATCTTGTAGTTACCGTATGTCTTTCCTTCTCTTTCCCAAACGGATAATTTGCCATCTTCATGTCCGCAGACGATTACCTCTCTTGAATCGTCGAATGTAATTGCAGATATCTTAGCTAGTTCCGGACTAAAGCGCCTGACTATTTTTGCAGAAGGAAAAGTGTCTTTCAGATCTATCTCAAGTTGTAATACTTGACCATTAGAAAGTCCTACGAACAGGTAGTTGTTTTCGCTTTCTTGAGCAGAGATGCTAACCAACGGTGCTTCAAATTCTATCAGGTTTTTGTTAACATCTCTACCTACGTATTTGCAATTCAAAGATTGTCCAGCTATGAATAGCATGCTGTTCTTATAGAACACATCATATATGCTCCTTTGTGGGAGTACTTCTACTTTCTTGCTCGCAAAGTTGTATATCTTTCCGTTGAACGTAGCTGCAATCAATGATTTCTCATTTCTAATAATTCTTATAACAAAATCTTGAAGCTCGGCGATTTTTTCACTCGTCTTTTTGCTCGTGTTAAGTGCGTAGATTCTTCCCGTGTTTGTTCCAATATAAACCAAGTTTGTAGCGTGCTTATCTGAGAAGATACTTGTATTCCATTCGTCAGGGTCACTAAAAATCTTTTGGACATTGCTTTCTGTAATTAAATAAACAGCTCCGAAAGTGCCAGCATAGATCCTATCTGTATCAACTAAGAGTGAGACAACTGCATTCTCAAGTTTTACACTTCTGATTGTACGGCCATTCCTAAGAAAGTACACGTTTCCTTCATTTGAGCCAACCAATATAACTTCTTCATGTCCAGAGCCGACAACTGATAGGCTTCTTATAGGTTTCCCAATGTTGGTCTTCCATACAAGTTTCGATGAGTTTTTGTCATATGCTTCCAGTTCGCCTGTTTCTCTTGCTATGACAAGATATACGCTGGTAGAGAGTACTTTCGCAGAAGAGTAGTAATGCCTAGAAGATTTCGTTATGTATCTCCCATCGATGTTATAGGCGAAGATCTCACCGTACCTGTTTGCGACAAAAAGCCTTCCATTGATCAGTATCAGGCTTGTTATTTCGGTTTCAGAAGCATCAAAAGCATGACTATACGTAGTTTTTCCCGACTTTAGATTGTAGACGAAAACCGTACCCTCAACCGATATGAAAAGTTGGTCATCTGTGCAGAATATAGAACCTATCGAATAGGAAGGAGATAAACCTTGGTTCCCGAATCTCTGCTGAATATTTTCGTCTATGAGTTTTTCTATTTTCTTCTGGCTTAGTGTTATTTTATATACACTTCCCATTGTTGTTCCTACGAAAACTTCGTTTGCTGTACCGTACATCGATGTAACCATCTCACCTATTTCAAAAACTTTTACTGTTGAAAAGTTCGTAAGGTTTGTTATAACTATCCTGCCGTTTTCATCACCGGAGATGAGAAGGTTACTTGCAACAAATAACTCACGTATCCAACCGTTGTGGAGAACTAGTGTTTTTACAGGTGTGAAGTCTTTCCATATTATTATTCTGTTATCGGAACCCCCGGAGATAAGCATATCTTTATAAAATGCAAGCGAAAAGATAGAGCCTGTGTGTGCCGTCAGTGATTTTACGAGCTTCAAGGTTGATTTCTCATATATCTTTATCATGTTATCTGGTTTATATCCGCCAACTGCTACATATTTGTCACTCACGGCAACTGCACGTGCCCAACTGGAGTGGGTTGGTAAGCCTTGTTCAAGCAAGAGTGCTTGTGTCCAGATCTTCAGTGTCCCATCTGCACTTACGGAGTATATATTCTTGTTATCAGTTGCTAATCTCCATACTACATCACGGTGACCAAACGGCACGAAATCGACGGCGGGGATAGTTATTTGGAAGGATAGAAGTGTGAGTATGATGATAAGGGCTGCAATACTTTGATGACATATTACGGATAGACTATTTCGTATTCCGTGCATGTGTTTCGGAAAGTTGTTAAACATATTTACCGCATTCATACAAATTCATTCGCCTTCTTTTCTCAACCCTAGTACTTGTACTTGCCTGATCTCAGAATCCAATTGTTTTCTTCAGCCCTAAGTTTTTATCAAGCAGTACAAACTTTGCTGGGTAGCCTTCGAAGATTCTCCCACCCATGATTCCAAGATCTAGGCAGGCATTGTAAGATGATACTTTTGCAAGTTCAATAAGCGAGCATCTTGTGAATCGTTGAAAGTTTCTCAGCGCTTGTGAAAATGTTAGTAAACTACCTGCGATTGTTCCGTCGGATAGTGTAGCAGTTCCATCTTTTACAGTCACGTCCAAGTCACCGAGAAGATACTTGCCATCAGATAACCCTGTTGCTGAGATACTGTCTGTCATAAGTATTATTCTATCTGCCCCCTTGACTCTGTATATTAGTTCTACGAATTCTGGTGCCACATGCAGTCCATCACATATCAGTTCGAGTGTAAAATCGAAATATAGCCCAGCACCTACCAACCCCATTGCTCTATGGTGTAATGGGCTCATCGCATTTGGAAAATGTGTCAAACGCATGTAACCCTTTCTGTATGCCCACCTTGCCTGCTCAAACGTTGCATCAGAATGGCCAATTGAGACTTTGATTCCCTTCTTGCTACAAGTGTCTGCGAATTCTTCAAAGCCTTCCCATTCTGGTGCCATCGTGATAAGGCCGATTCTATTAGGATCAGTGTAATCGAATAACCTCTCGCTTGGAGCTGTTACAAATCTCCCATTATGGGCACCTTTCCTTTTCTCGCTTATGAAAGGTCCTTCTACATGGAGTTTATGGTCTTTCATCTGATCAGGCAAGCGGACTTGCGCAAGCCTTTCTAGTGGAGAAGTAACGGTTGTTGGCAAGAAATACCACACACCTTCAAGTGCCTCGTATTCCTTGAATTCTAGAAACTCTTGTTCAGATGCATACATTGTATCAATACCCTTTATGCCGTGAATATGTGGATCCACGAATGCAGGGAATAATATATCTTCCTCATTTGGAGACACTGTATCTGACCTTCTAATTATTCTTATTACATCATCATACTCGATTGTACCCACATATTGTCCATCGATTGGGTCAACAATCAAAACATCTTCCAAGATCATATAATTTACCTCCAGCTGACACTTCAATCGGTAAATGTCTTTTGATAGATAAAAAATCAGTCTTCCACATCTTCTATTATCACTGATTTCTTCAATCCGATCGGTTCATCTGGATTTAGCCCCATCTTCATTGCTCTGTAAAAGCCGAGGAGTTGTGCATAGAGACTTTGGAACTGTACATCAACGTACGGATAAAGGCTGTTGCATGATAGTACATGTGTACTTGCACCCTTCTTCAGTAGTTCGTTCGCCAAGTCGTTTTCGAGATTACTACCCATCGAGAAAATAGTTACGTGTGTCCTATTGCTCAGCGTAGAAATTGGTCCATGCCTGTATTCTAAAGTTTCGTTGTATTCGGTACGCGCAAGTGAAAGCTCTTGAAGTTTCAATGCACTCTCTTTGGCAACGTAATAACTTGGTCCGTAGCCTAAGAAAACAAAATGATCTTTACCTGCAAAATCAAACCCTTCTAGCATCTCCATATAACTCTCTAAGAAATCCTCTGCCCTTATAACGTCTCTACTCTTTTTATTCATTTCCCAAACATTGTTGATACCGTTGAGCAATAATCGGATAATCCCTGAAAAACTTCCAGTCATGACCACAGAATTTTCACGCATGAAATCCAAGTTAAACGATACATCGCATACATCTGTTAAAGGTGCTTTTTTCTCGCAAGAAATACCCATGGTTGTTACCTTCCCACTAAGCATTTTAGCTGCTGCGACTGTCTCAGTCGTTGTCCCTGTTCTTGAGATCAGGATTACTACATCATAACTGAGAATATCTAGTATCTTTGGATTGACTGCGATAGATCCTGCTGTAACTGCCTTTGCATAGTATCCTTCACGATTAAGGATTTCTGCAACTATAAGGCCGATATTATATGAACTACCACAACCGACAAAGAGATAAGACTTGCCTTTTTCAAATACAAAAGGTTCGATCTCGTCAACTTTTGTTATAATTTCCCCTATTCTCATGATCTCATGATAAGTTGAATACATAGTATATCTTGAATCTTCCATGTCTTCTCCTCCTCGTATAATAGCATATAATAACGTTTGACTTCGTTCACTTTCTATAACAGTTCATAGTAATTATATACCAAAGAACGACAAAAGAGCAAACTGATATCAGTTTACTGTGAAGGAATCTTACTTTTATTCCTCACCATTGTGTGTTAGAATAGTCTTGAAATAGCGGAAAATACACCTAAGGTCCGAAACATGAAAAGGCAAAAAGGCATTAGGATTATTTATTATCTAGCTCTTATCCATAAAAGGAATTTGCCGTTGCCTTGCGAGCTAATCCAGTTGTGGAGTGGTTTCTAAGAAATAAAAATCCAGAGATCGAAGAGTGGTTGAACGAAATCCTTTCACTTGACATTGTCGAATGTAGTAAAGAGAGTATTCGTATAAGAGAAAGCAAGAGCAGTCTACGCTGTAGAACCAGTGAGTAATCTACGGTTATATCTAAGGCGAAAAGCGAAAAAATGGGATTCGATAATGTTTTTGCTGTGGGTGGTTTGATAGAAGACATCCCTTTTCACAACGACTTCGCAGATGTTACCATATGAAATACATCTATGGATTTTACTTAGACAAACTTGACATGAGCAAAAATCATGTTCATAATTGTGATGTAGGACATTTAGTAGAGCATTTGAAGGATGGCGAGCTAAAGTGATTAAAGTGAAGCAGCTTTATAAATACTTTAAGCAGGTAAAAGCAGTTGACGGGATTTCATTTGACGTAAGCGAAGGGGAATTGTTTGGTCTACTTGGACCAAACGGCGCAGGTAAAACGACAACTGTTAGGATTATTTCAACTTTGATACTCCCAACGAAGGGAGAAGTGGAGGTAAACGGTTATTCCCTTCCAAAGGATGCTGCAATCGTGAGAAAATTCATTGGCTACGTTCCACAGGCTTTATCAAGTGATGGGACATTGACAGGATATGAGAACTTACTTATCTTTGCAAAACTGGTTGGACTTAACAGAAACGAGAGGGAGAAACAGATCAACGAACTTGTTGAGCTAATGGGGCTAGGTGATTTTGTCGATAGGCTTGTACGAGAATATTCTGGAGGAATGGTAAGAAAACTAGAAATAGCGCAGGCGCTCTTACACAATCCAAAAGTTCTCCTCCTCGACGAACCAACCGTAGGTTTGGACCCTGCCTCAAGACGTTCTGTTTGGAACGTTCTAAAAACTCTGCAGAAGGAATATAGTGCCACGATTCTGCTGACAACTCATTACATGGAAGAGGCAGAAGTTTTATGCGATGGGCTTGCGATAATGGACCATGGGAAGATCGTTACGGTTGGTACACCAAGGGAGATAATGGAACAGACAGGCGTTGAAAACCTTGAAGATGCCTTTATAGTCCTTACCGGGCATGAAGTAGAGGAAGGGGGTAATTTCAACGAGCTCAAAAGATTACGCAAAACAGCAAGAAGATTACAATGAAAGTTTATTTGCAAAGCTTGTAAGATGGACCAGTAATTCGTTGACCCTTGGTGAGATGGAGGCAAGAAGGTTACGCCACGATCCAACAGAGTTATTTACAAGAGCAGTTCAGCCAGTCTTATGGCTACTTGTCTTTGGACAAACATTTACCCAGATCAAAGCAATTCCCACAGGTGGTGTTCCATACATCGCTTTTATGACCCCAGGTATACTCTCCCAATCAGTACTCTTCATCTCAATCTTCTATGGTCTAGCACTTATTTGGGATAGAGACCAGGGTATAATCCAGAAGTTCTTAGCATTACCTGTCCCAAGAAGTGCCTTTGTTGTTGGCAGGATGATGGGTGCGGCAGTGAGAGGGTTAAGTCAGGCTGTGATAATAATGGTCCTCGCAGTTATTTTAAGGGTAGAGATAAGATGGAGCTTGCTTACTGTACTTGGAACAATAGGAGTCGTCATACTCGAAGCAGCATTCTTCAGTTGCTTTTCGATGATATTAGCATCGTTGATGAAGACCAGAGAGAGGTTCATGGGCATAGGGCAAGTGTTAACAATGCCCCTTTTCTTCGCTTCTAGTGCGATCTATCCCATATCGATAATGCCTAAATGGCTCCAAGTTTTTGCACTTATCAACCCTTTAAGTTATGTAGTGGAAATACTGAGAGGTATTTTAGTCACCGGTGTATATACAAATATGCTTCAGCATCTCAGCCTGCTCATAGGCATGATCGTCGTTGCAGTAGTTATAGCAACACTGCTTTATCCAAGACTTGCGAGTTGATCGAAAATTTGCGCTGCGATTGTGGGTATCGATTCAAGACGATTAAGATATTCTAAGACAACGGTGTATAGATAAAAAAAGATCGTGATAAGGCGAAGGCACTGATATGACAACTTGGTTGTTAACTATCATATATTTAGCATTCATCAGTTTAGGACTACCGGATTCTTTACTTGGTTCATCATGGCCTGTGATGCGTCAAGATTTAGGAATTTCTCTTGACTCTGCGGGTATCATATCCATGACCATCGCACTGGGAACGATTATTTCAAGTTTGATGAGTGGTTTCATAATCAAGAAATTTGGAACGGCAAAGGTTACTCTGATCAGTTGCTTAATGACTGCTACAGCATTAATTGGCTTTTCTATGTCAAACTCGATGATTGGGTTGTTCCTGTTGGCTATTCCGCTCGGTCTCGGTGGTGGAGCAGTCGATTCAGCTTTGAATCACTACGTAGCCGAAAACTACAAGGCTCATCATATGAACTGGTTACATAGCTTTTGGGGGATAGGTGCGACAACAGGACCTGTCATCTTGTCGTACTACATCGTTCACGGCAATTCTTGGCGAGCTGGATACAGAACTGTCTCAATCATTCAATTCAGCGTGGCTGCCATTCTGCTTATCTCACTTCCTTTATGGAAACGTGTTGAAGAAAGCCGTGGAATAAAGATTCATAACAATGATACATCAACTTCAATCTCGCAAGGTGAAGGACAAACGAATAATGCAAAAAACAGTATAGTTCGCATTGGCGGGGTTACACAATCTCTTATAGCTTTCTTGTTCTACTGTGGTGCGGAATCCACAGTTGGACTATGGGGAGCAAGTTACTTGGTTAGTGCTAAAAATGTTAGACCAGAAATGGCTGCTGGTTGGGTCTCACTATACTATGGGGGGATTACAGTTGGAAGAATGATATCGGGATTCATAACAATGGGAGTTCCAAATCGACTGTTGATATTATGGGGTCAGCTTATAGCCTTTGCAGGCGTGTTGATACTCTTGTTACCTCTACCTACCGCGTTCTACATGATTGGTCAAATACTTACTGGTCTTGGATTTGCGCCGATCTTTCCAGGTCTACTTCATGAAACGCCTGCTCGATTTGGAAGTGAAAATTCAGCGAAGCTCATAGGATATCAGATGGCTGCAGCATATGTAGGAACAACATTCCTTCCACCATTGTTCGGAGTAATTGCAGAACGGACAACCATAGCGCTGTTTCCGTTCTTCACTTTAGCGTATATCATCTTCATGTTGATGAACACAGAAACGGTAAACCACATTTTGAAGAAACAGAATGTGACGCAAGAATAGAATGCCAACTACCCACGGCCTATAGAGGCGGGGGCTTGTAGAAATGCAAGCTCGGTTGATTAGCCTATGTCATTTTGGGATGCTCCACAAGTCCCATGCTCTGAGGGTAATAGTTAAACAACTCTGAGGGGTAGGAGAAGTGCTATTACCATTAAACCTGCTATAACATTGGCGATGTGGACCTACAGGCTTCAGTCTGACTTACCTTGATGGAGGTTTTAAGTATGGTATATGTATCATCCTCCACATACAGAAGTGGGAGTCTTTTTGCAAGAAAATGATAAATAGTTCTACAAATGCTCAGTCAGACGTCCCTTGGAAAGAACAAGGGACGTCTCTTATTAACAAAAAAAGCTTAAACTACCCGCTCATATATTTAGCATTTACCATTTTGCAAGCAGAAAGGAGGGAGAAGCACATTCCTCTCCACCTTGCAGAAGATAGAGTCTCCTGTGCTCAACTTTGATGAAAATCGATGATAAAGTTAGAATTAGAGAGAAACCAGTTATATATGCCTGTATATACAGGTATATCCAGATTAAATCAAATTATGCGTGTTTGTTTATCGGAGTTAAAAAGGCTAAAATACGGTTGATAGTTGATTATGGTTAATACGGTTTGTGATGCATTTGGTTCGATGTGTAAGTATTTACATGGGTTTAGAAAACTTACAACATTACCTGGGGGTGAAACCATGAGAAGGTTCAAGCGTTGTGTTGTTCTAGCGGTGTTTTTGGGAATATTCACCGTGAGTTCTCTGTTTGCAGCAGTCGAAGTAACATTTTGGCACGGTCTTGCTCGAGATCCGGATAAGAGTAGTATAGACAAGATCATAGCAGATTTTGAGAAGGAGAACCCAAATATAAAGGTTAAACTTGTCATCGTTCCGGCAGCGGAAACAGATTCAACAAAGTTGCTAACGGCCGTTGCGGCTGGTACAGGTCCGGATCTTGTGTATATTGACAGATTCACAGTGCCACAAAGGGCTGCCTACGATGTTCTGGAACCTATGGATGAATATCTCAAGAAGAACGGCGTGGATATCAAAAAGCTTATGAGCGATTTTTACGACTTTGCTGTGCAAGAGTGTATGTTTAAGGGAAAGTATTATGCACTTCCTTTTGATACAGACGTACGAGTCATGCTTTACAACGTTGCAATGCTCAATTCAGTCGGATTGAAAGAACCTCCAAAAACTATTTATGACCTTATCAAGGTAGCAGATAAGCTGACAAAGGAAGGAAAGAAAGGTCAGTACGATACGGTTGGATTTATTCCTTGGTATGCTCAAGGCTGGCCATATACTTGGATATATGCATTTGAGGGGAATATCTTTGATGAGAAGACTGGAAAGTTTGTTTTTGCTACAGACCCAGGAGTTATAGAAGCTTACAAGTGGCAGAAAAGTTGGGCAGACCGATTTGGTTATGAGGCATTGAACGCATTTGGCTCAATGCAGATAGGAGATTTGAACCCATTCACAGCTGGTAAACTCGCCATGATAGTTGATGGAAGCTGGACGATATCAGGAATTAAGATGTTCGCACCAAAAGATTTCAAGTATGCTATTTCCGGTATTCCAACAAAATCCGGTAAGCCCGTTACTTGGGCAGGTGGATGGAGTTTGGCAATTCCTAAAGGTGCAAAACATCCAGTGGAAGCTGCAAAGCTGGCTATGTACATGGCAACAAAAGGGCAGATTCAATATGCAGTTGACACGTTGCACTTACCAACTTACAAGAAGGCAACGAATGATCTTTTGAAAGTAGATCCTTCACAAAAGGTTTTCGTAGACCTCCTAGAGAATGCTAAGTGCCGTCCTCCACTTCCTGTAGGTGCCCTGCTCTGGGATAAATTGAATGAAGCAAGAGACAATGTACTGACTGGTAAGAAGAGTGTGGAAAAGGCACTTATGGATGTTCAGATAGAGGTTCAAAGAGAATATGATAAGATAATGTCTTCTAAGTAATCGTCTTTGTAGTACGATATAGTACGATAGTCTTTTTGAGCTTTCATTTGATAGATGAAAAGGGGTGTTTACGATGGGAAAATTCCTTAGAAATGCTGTACTTATTCTTCTAGTTCTGAGTATCTTTACATTTGGCCAAGAAGGGATTCAGTTCAAGATACCGGAGTCTTCGTATTGGTATCCGAACGATCTGCTTGATTGGTCTCCAAGCGATGACCCCGATGCAGTGTATAACGTGTCTAAAATCCCGCTAAAGCCAAGGGTCGCAGGTCCAAAGATTTCTTCATATGCATCGCAGGATGCAAAGATCGTTGCACTTTCAATAATGAATTCTTCAACAAGTGGTATGCCGTCACAAGGTAGAAACGATTCTATGAAAACCTATCCATTCACATATTGGCAGTACATCGACTATTTAGTTGCATGGGCTGGTTCCGCTGGTGAAGGAATCATAGTTTCACCTGGCGCCGATACGATAGACGCAGCACATCGCAATGGTGTACCGGTGCTTGGTACTATATTCTTCCCGCCCAATGTTTATGGAGGAAGAAGGAACTGGGTTGATCAAGTAATTCAAGAAGAAAACGGAGTCTTTCCAGTAGCAGATAAACTGATAGAGGTAGCAAGATATTACGGGTTCGATGGTTGGTTTATTAACCAAGAAACAGAAGGTTGTGAAATGGAACATGCTATGCAGATGATAAAGTTCATAAAATACTTCAAGGAAAAGGCACCAGATTTGATTCTGTTCTGGTACGATGCGATGGATAATACTGGAGAAGTTGCATGGCATGGTGAATTGAACGATGCAAACGTTAGTTTCTTAGTAGATAACGGCAAAAAAGTCTCAGATTATATGTTCATCGATTTTGGCTGGATATCGTCGAAGATGCCAAATACGATAGAAGATTCTATCGCGAACGCAAAGAAGTATGGGATTTCTCAATATGATCTCTTCGCTGGAATCTTGCTCCAAGGCGATGGTTACAACACCCCGTATTTCAATTTACCAAAGCTTCAGGATAAAGATGGAAAATTGAAGCTTTCATTAGGTCTTTATTGCCCATGCTGGAGTTATTATTCTTCAAGAACATTCGATGAGTTCTGGAAAAAAGAGAATATACTGTGGCTTGGGAATCACGATACTTTGGTATACAATGAGAAAGATAATGCGAAAAACTGGCCGGGTTTTGCCAAGTTTGTTGTTGAGAAATCGCCTGTAACGTCGATACCATTCGTTACGAATTTCAATGTTGGACATGGTAAGTATTTCTTCATAGATGGCAAAAAGGTGAAACCTACGGAGTGGCATAACAGAAGTCTGCAAGACGTACTACCAACGTATAGATGGAAGGTTGAAGGCAAGGCACTAAATGTCGAAGTTGACTATGAAGATGCGTATTACGGTGGAACATCTCTGAAATTCTCTGGAAAAATGAGTAAGGGAGAGTTATCTGAGTATACCCTATTCTTTACCGACCTGTCTCTTACGTCTGATACGATGATCTCATATGCGACAAAACTGAACAGCGGAAAGATATCAGGATACATAACTGTTAAGTTCTTCGATGGAGAAGTATTCAAACTACCGTTGTCTTCTTTGAATACATGGCGCCGTTCAAATTATCCGATGTCAAAGTACTCGGGGAAGAAGGTTGAAAGCATAGGTTTGAGCATAAAGAGTTTGGATAATCAAAATGTATCCCTTAATTTGGGACAGATAGCCGTATATCGTGGAAACAGTGCCAGCTTATCAACTCCGGAGAGCGTATCAATTGATGATGTAAACTTTAGTGAGGGAATTTATGCACAGGTCAAACTCCATTGGAACCCTGTTAAGAACGCAAAACACTATGAAGTTTACCGAATACTCCCTAACAAATCTGAAGAGCTCGTTTGGGTTAGTACGAATAACTACACTTACATATATAACATGAAGAGGGCTGGGAAAGAAGACGAAACAATGCTCAAAATAGTTGCTGTCTCAGAGGATATGAAGAAGAGCAGACCAGCATATGTCTCACTAAAATGGCCACAATATCCAAAACCTAAGGCAGATTTCTCGGTAAATAACACGATAATAAAACCTGGTGATAGTGTCATCTTCGAATCACTTTGTTCAGAAACAACGGAGGAAATACTTTGGGAATTCCAGGGTGGAAGCCCATCACAGAGCACAGCGTCAAGGGTGGAAGTAAAATATGAAAAAGAAGGTGTCTATCCTGTCAAGTTAATGGCTAAGAACACTTCTGGTGAGGATGTTAAGTCATTTGATAGTATGATAGTGGTAACAAAGAATGCTGAAAAGATATCCAATTTAGCGTTAGGGAAAGACACTTACGCAAGTAGTTTTGTTCCAGCTGAAAAGCCATCTCTTGCAGTTGATGGAACCGTTGAAAACAACAGCAAATGGTGTGCAGTCGGTGATCTACCACATTGGTTGGTTATCGATCTTGGAAAAGAATGTTTCGTGAACAAGATCATCATCAAACATGCCGAAGCTGGTCATGAATCAGCAGATTGGAACACAAAGACTTATAAACTACAAGTGAGTCTTGATGGTGAAAGTTGGCAAGATGTCGTAGTTGTTCAGAATAACACGAAGGGTGTAACTGAGCATTCTTTCCCACCAGTCAAGGCAAGATATGTTAGATTCTTTATAGAAGCTCCAACGCAGGTTGGTGACAGAGCCGCAAGGATATACGAAGTAGAAGTATACGGACTCGATAGCTTCTAAACCTCTCTCTACGCTCTCCATTCCCCCGGGGCGTAGCCCCGGGACTTCTAGAATAGAGAACTGAAATTGATTTAATCGGATACCAAGAGCCGAGTGTAACTAACGTATCGAGTCGGTTGCTTAGAATGAGAGTAGTCAAAAACAAATGAGTCTGGGGTGTTAAATATGTCAAAAAAGAGTTCGAGAAATCTTGTATTAGGTCTTTTATTCATATCTCCTTGGTTAATCGGATTCGTTGTTTTCACTATCTATCCTGTAATTGCTTCTTTCTATTATTCTTTCACAGAGTTTTCAATTACAACCAAGCCGAAATTCATAGGCTTTGGAAACTTTTCGCGCATGTTATCAGATGAGTTGTTCTGGAAGAGTTTGACAAATACTCTAGTTTACGTTGTTGGGTTGGTGCCTTTGGGTTTGATCATTGCATTGGGAATATCCTTACTATTAAACTTGAGATATTTGAAGGGTGTCCCGTTTTTCAGAGCCGCGATCTATCTGCCGTCAATAGTTCCAGCATTTGCATTTTCTGCCGTGGTCACTCTGTTTTTTCATCCATATCTCGGATTTGTAAATACAATCCTTTCGTGGTTTGGTATCAATGGCCCGCTTTGGCTGAGCAGTGAGGCATGGGTAAAACCTACGATAATCATAGCTGCTCAATGGGGCGTAGGTGGTGCTATGCTTATTTTTTCAGCCGCTTTGAAAGATATTCCTGTAGAATTGTACGAGGCTGCACTTATAGACGGGGCTTCGAAATTCACGATGTTCCGGAAGATTACACTTCCATTGATTACTCCAACTATATTCTATTATTTGGTAACTTCAACTATAGGAAATATGCAGATCTTCGACTTACCTATGCTACTTACTGGAGGAGGACCTGCTAATGCATCTTTGTCTCTAGGTATATATATCTATAAGCACGCATTTACTTACACGAATATGGGATACGCATCTGCACTGGCTTGGATATTGTTTAGTTTCATCCTTATACTAACATTGCTCTACTTCGCGTTCTCTAAGAAATGGGTATTCTACCTTGGAAATGAATAGTATGAACGATAGAAATAATAGAAGAGGTGACAATACTGATGTATGGTAAAGCTGGATTGTTCACAAAACTTTTGGTTTATTTTTTGCTTTGTATAATAGCATTGATATATCTTATGCCCTTTTTCTGGATGTTTGGGACTTCTCTAAAAGCAGATACAGAACTCTTAGAGTTTCCACCAAAGTTCTTCCCTGCTAAACCTCACTTTAATAATTTTGCGAAGGCAATAAGCAAATTCCCGTTTTGGCGGTATTTTCTCAACACTGTTATCATTACTGTGGGTAATCTAATCGGTGTCGTCATATCAGCCCCACTTGTTGCCTATGGATTTTCGAAAGTAAACTGGAAAGGTAGAGATTTCTTATTCTTTGTTATGCTAAGCACGGTAATGATACCGGGCGCAGTTACTATGGTCCCAACATTCTTGATATTCAAAAACCTTGGATGGCTAGATACATTCTTGCCTTTGATAGTTCCATCATTTCTTGGTGGAGGTGCAATGAATGTCTTCTTGATTAAACAGTTCTTTTCAACAATTCCAAATGAAATGATAGAAGCTGCTAAAATCGACGGTGCAAATGAATGGACCATTTTTAGAAAGATTATGGTACCATTGTCTAAACCGGTTCTAGCACTTATATCGTTGTTCACATTCATAGGTAGCTGGAATAACTACACAGGACCTTTGATTTACATTACAAGTGAAGAGAAATATCCTCTTGCTTTGGGAATGCCTATGTTCATGAACAGGTATGGAACATACTGGAATCAAGCTATGGCGGCAGCTACGCTTACTTTCTTACCAACTTTGATCTTTTTCTTGTTTGCTCAAAAGTACCTTATTGAGGGAATAAAGTTATCTGGTATAAAAGGATAACTATGAGACAAGCATTGTAGTAGTTTTTCTGAAAGGAGCATAGACATGATACCAACTTATATTAAAGTACTAAAGTATCTTGAAGATCTGATCCTGTCTGGAAAATTGTCTGCAGGAGACAAACTACCGTCTGAAAATGAGCTTGCGAGGACGTTTAATACTACTAGAGTTACCGTCAGAAAAGCGTTGGACGAGCTTGAAACTAACGGCATAATTTCGAGAGTTCCGGGGATTGGGACATTTGTAACTGAGATCAATGCAATAGCTCATAAACGTGTTGGAGTAGTTATAAACAACAGACAGGTGATGTACGGGGCAGTAAAATTTCTCTCCTCTATAGGTGTCAAGATATTTGCATTTGAACAAGGGAAGAGCATTTCTGAAGAAGAGCAGATTCTGAATAATCTCATTTCTATAGGCATAGATGGGTTGCTAATGGAGCCCACACAAGATTCTATCAACAATCATTTTCTACGCAGCCTTGCACAGAACAATTTTCCAATAGTTTTCGTTGATAGGAGTATACCGATGCCTGTTAAAATACCTTCTGTACTTACAGACAATTACACAGGCGGAAAGATGATAGGGGAACATATGGTGAAAGTACATAATGTTGTAAATAAGGCTTTGTTTGTGACAAGTGAAGATATGAGTATATCCAGTGTATATGAAAGATACAACGGAATCTCTAAAGGATTGGGAAGGAAGCCAGAGGTTTTGAGAATTGATAGAATCGATGGTGACTTTGGGAAATTGCCTGAGTTGGTGAGGACAGAAGATGTGGAATGCGTGTTTTTCTGCAACGATATGCTCGCAGTAAGGGGTGCATTTTACTTGATCAAAAGTGGTGTCAGAATCCCCGAAGATGTACGCATCGTTGGATTTGACGATGAATTTGTTGCTAGGATGCTGGAACCAAAACTCACCACTGTTAAACAAGATTTACTCAAAATGGGTGAAATTGCGGCTTCTATGATGATTAGTATCCTAAAAGGAGAGAAGGTTACCAACGACATCTTCATAAATGCTGATTTGGTGGTTCGGAATTCTTGTGGTTGTGGTTTTGACAAATAACGCACTTCTTGAGGAGGATGTTTATGAACCGAAACAAGGATCAGGAAATCATACGTCTTTACAGATTGCTTGCGGAGTTCTTGCCATTTTCCATCGTGAAGAAGGAGGGGTTTGAAGGATGGGTATGTGACGGACGAAATATCAGTCTACCACATTCTTGGAATTATTCGGGAGAGCCTACCCGTTTTGAGAATGTATTCACACTTGAACGGTTGAGACCAAACGAAAGTTGCTACTTACGTGCTTGGTTTGGTGGAGAGAGTTTAGTGTTGGTAGATGGGAAGGCTTATGGTGAAGTTAATCAATACCACAAAGAAGTGAATTTGACCCCGTTTTGCGATGGAAAAGAGCACAAAATCGAAATAGAAACAGTAGCAAGAGGGTTATTTGGTTCAAGAGAAGAGAGCGTCTTCAAGTATTCACAGTTCGTGGTGTATGATACTGATATGATGCGAACCTTACATTTTGTTAAGAATGTCATCGAAGTTGCTAAAGAAACCAGCAACAGCGATCTTTCGAAAGCACTCATCGACGTTACTGATGATTTTTTAACAAGTGTGCGCATTCCGAGGTCCAGCAATGTTTACTTGAAAACAGTTAGCGAAAATCCTAGTATATTAGATCAGGTCATGTCGACATGGTCCCATCCTGAATTCCCAACAGATGAATGCGTGTACGATATACGTGTGAAGGAATTTCTAGTTAAAGGATTCGAAACATACAGAGAGAATGTTATGAACTTAAGTAGGCTCTTCCCAAAGATCGGAAAAATTTTTGTTGCAGGACACGCACACATCGACTATGCTTGGCTCTGGCCAATTAGTGAGACAAAGAGAAAGATCGTTAGGACATTTTCAAATGCAGTTCAGCTAGCTAAAAGGTATCCAGAGTTCATTTACATCCAGTCGTCTGCACAGATGTACGAAGATCTGAAAAGGTCTCACCCGGAGGTTTTTGAGGAGATCAAAGAGTTAGTGAAGAGTGGCCGATGGGAACCTGTTGGCGGTATGTGGGTTGAATCAGACTGTAATGTGCCAAGTACCGAATCGCTTATAAGACAGTTCTACTACGGACAGCAGTTCTTCCTCAAAGAATTCGGTGTAAAGAGTAAAGTAGCCTGGCTTCCTGACGTTTTTGGCTTTTCTTGGATACTGCCTCAGGTAATGAAGCAAGCAGGTGTCGATTATTTTGTTACAACTAAACTGAATTGGAATGAGTCGAATGATTTTCCATACGATATCTGTCGGTGGAGAGGTATAGATGGGTCGGAAGTGATTTACTACAATTTCAAGAATTTTGAGGACGGTTACAACGGCAGGGTCAGTGCAAGGTCTTTGATCAATACGTTCGAAAACTTTAGACAGAAGGATATAACCAATGAATTGTTCTTGTCTTTTGGCTATGGTGATGGTGGTGGTGGGCCAACGGAAGAGATGTGTGAGAATTACAGCCCGTTAAACGACATTCCAGGAGTTCCGTACGTTGAATACTCAACAGCTGAGAAGTTTGCTGAAAGCCTGGAGAAGACATTAGATGGTTCGAAGTTGCCGATATGGGATAGTGAACTATACTTGGAATTGCACAGAGGAACGTTTACGTCACAGAGTCGTACAAAAAAGCTTCACAGGATCGCTGAAAATGAACTAAGATCAACGGAAATTTTAAATGCTTTGTTTGGTGAAGTGTACCAAGAACAAATAGATGAACTTTGGAAGATAATGCTACGCAACGAGTTCCATGATATCCTGCCAGGTTCGTCAATCAAGGAAGTATATGACGATGCTGAAAGTGAATTGAGTCATGTAATCGAAGAATGTATCAGGATACAGAATGAGATAATGAAGGCAAAGACTGATGGTTCAACTAACTACATCAGTGTATTCAATCCTTCTTCTTACGAACAGCCAGTTCATTTCAGTCAGGAGGAACCTGCCAAGATATCCCATGATAGTCAGGAACTCTATTGTACAACTAGTTACGATGGGAACTACGTATGTTGTTTGCAACATTCTGATGCAAACATACCTGCACTTGGATTTGAGACTTTCAAAATTTCGAAGGTTCAAGACGAAGAACTGAAAAAACAAGAGGATAGAACTTCACAACAAGTAACAGGTAAATACTTTATGGAGAATAGTAAAATAAAGGTTGTAATCAACGAGAATGGTTCCATAAATATCTACAACAAGGAACTCAAAAAATGGGCTTTCAAAGATGCTGGAAATCTTTTGAACTTGTATGAAGATGTACCCGCTTATTGGGAGAATTGGGACATAGATGTGCGGAGCAAGAATTCCGGGATTAGGTTGGAAGCAGCAAGGATCGAACTACTGGAGAAGAATGACTTAAGAGAAGTTGTTCGTGCACTATATGTGTTTGAATCAAGTACTGTTGAGCAGTTCTATATATTGGCGAGTTTTAGTGATGAACTGAAAATCCACACGAAGGTGGATTGGCACCACAGAAGGATGCTACTTAAGGTGTCTTTCCCAACAACAGTCTTGAGTAGGTATGCAAAATACGACATCGATGGTGGATACATCGAAAGGCCAACACATAACAACACGAATTTCGAACAGGCACGTTTCGAGGTCCTTGCACATAGTTGGGTAGATCTCTCACAGTATGATTACGGCGTTTGTGTGATGAATAACGGAAAGTACGGTCATAAAGTGAATGACTCAACGATTGAGATGACACTGCTGAAGGCAGGTATCTATCCAGACTTCTATGCAGATGAAGGCTATCATGAGTTTTCCTATTCGATTCACATGCACCCATCTTGTGATGTAAAGGAGTTCTACAGACGTTCGGAAAGGTTGAATAGGCCTGTAAAAGTTTTCAGTGGAAGACTAAGAGAACCTTTGACGGATATAAAGGTACTGAGTGATAATTTTAGAATTCTTTCGCTGAGAACTGTCAATGGTAAGTTGTATCTCAGGATCTTGGAAAGTGTTGGTAGCTCGGGGACTTCAGGAGTTAGAATTGAGATACCAGGCAAAGAAGTAAAGGAAGTTAATCTTGTAGATGTGCTAGAAAACAGGATTCAAAAACTTGATTTTAGTAACGGCTATGTCACTTTCGAATTTGCACCATTCAAATTCTATACGTTCGAGATCCAATTTTGATTTGAAATGATAGACCGGGAGAAATCATCTCCCGGTATTTTTGACTATATAACCTATGCCAAATCGAATATGGTTAATCAGAACATCGAACTTAACTCTGCATATATCTCGTCTGTAATCTTATTTTTTACTTCTACTGCCTTGAGGTTTTCTGCAAGCTGATCCAAAGAACTAATGCCAAGTATGACGCTACTGACGTTTTTGTTCTTCAAACACCATGCAAGTGCAAGTTGCGACATAGTTGCCTCCAAGCTTGTGGCAATTTCTCTTATTCGTTTGAGTTTGTTCACAGTCTCGCCTTCGAATACTCCTTTTTCTTCCATCGACTTTTTGAGCCATGGCCATCTATCTAATCGCGAACCTTCTGGAATACCATCGAGATATTTGCCACTCAAGACACCGGATGCCAAAGGACTGAAGATAGTCAGTCCCATCCCATACTTTTCGTAAATTGGAGCGTACTCCTCTTCTACACGTTTCTTGACGATCAAGTTATACTGTGGTTGTTCGACTATCGGAGGCATGCAATTCAGCTCTTTCGCAACGATGTGCGCTTGTTCTATCTGCACTGCACTCCACTCACTCGTTCCCCAGTAGAGTGCCTGTCCGTTGCGTAGAATCTGATCCATTGCCCACACGATTTCTTCCATGGGGACTTGTGGATCGGGTCTGTGGCAATAAACTATGTCCACATAGTCTAACTGCAGCCGTTTAAGTGAATTTCTGATCCCCTCAAGTAGGTGTTTTCTAGAAAGTCCTTGATCATTTGGACCACTTCCACCCCAGAAGATCTTGGTTGATACAACGAGATCTTCCCTGCGATATTCCTTTAGCACTTTACCAAGGATCGATTCTGCAATTCCATCTGCGTATCCCTCTGCCGTATCGATGAAATTGACACCTCTTTCAACACCGTATCTTATGATTTTTCTCGTTCCTTCATAGTCGAGCTGATTCCCAAGTGTTAGCCAAGAGCCAATCGAAAGTTCACTGATCTTCAATCCCCACTTACCAACTTTACGGTATTCCATAATCTCACCTCCTGCTTTCTTTATGTACCAGTATGCACTATCTGCAGCAATGTTGTAATCCTTACCACACTCAGTTATTGGTTCGTACTACGAATAATTATATCATAAAATAAGGGAGATGCAATCGCATCTCCCAAGAAGAGTGAAGAACATACCTCACTTGATAATTTATCATTTTCCTGAAAGAAGACTCCCACTTCTGTATGTGGGGAATGATACATATACCACATTAAAACCTCCATCAAGGTAAGTCAGGCTAAAGCCTGTAGGTCCACATCACCAACGTTATAGCAGGTTTAATGGTAATAGCACTTCTCCTACCCCTCAGAGCATGGGACTTGTGGAGCATCCCAAGGTGACTATATATTCTGCTATAACTAATCATTAGCAAAAACTAATGACATAGGCTAATCAACCGAGCTTGCATTTCTACAAGCCCCCGCCTCTATAGGCCGTGGGTAGTTGACTCTTTCGTAAGTTCATCCATCAATCTTTCTTCTATAACTCTACTTGTTGAGAAGTCATCCAATTGCAGATACCAAGAGAATGTATCTACAATTGCTTGGAGTGGTACCATTCCGATGATCTCTGAGCCTACAACCGGTACACCATACCTTTGTGCCTCTATTTTGATCGTCTCAAACACCCTGAATATCGGTGATTTTTTATAATTCGTCAGGTTCATCGAAACTTGGACTATTCCTTTCTCTTTCAGTTCGACACCCATTGCCTTGACAAATCTATAACCACCGTTGATGTGTCTGACTGCCTTGGCTATTTTATCCGCAATTTCAATGTTGTCCGTTCCGAGGTTCACATTGAATGCTATCAAGAATTCCCTGGCGCCAACTGCTGTAACGCCCGCTGTCTTGTGAACCTCATTGGGACCAAAATCTGGTCTCCATCTCGGGTTCTTGATCTTTTCAAAAAAGCCCTCGAATTCACCTTTTCTAATCTCAGAGAGATTTTCCCTTTCTGGTAAAGTGGCACTTCTCTCATACAAGTAGACTGGAATGTTTAATTCGCTCCCAATTCTTTCTCCAAGTTTCTTAGACCATTCTACACACTCTTGCATTGTAGTGCCCACGAGTGGTATAAGTGGAATGACATCCGTTGCACCCATTCTCGGGTGTTCACCTTTATGATTGCGTAGGTCTATAAGCTCGGATGCCTTCTTGGTCATGTCGAATAATGCGTCTAGAACTTCGTTTGGTTCACCGACTATCGTAACAACAGACCTGTTGTGGTCTTTATCCATTGACCAGTCAAGTATCTTGATCTTCGGATATTTGCTGGCCTCTTCGATGATCTGCCTAACTATTTCTTCTCTTCTTCCTTCACTGAAGTTGGGAACACTTTCGATGAGTTTCATCATATGCGAGCACAGAGATTGCCATCTTCTCGAAGATGGGGTAAAACGTGCTCTCCCCCCTTTCTTTTTATCATTTTTCTGCAAGAAGACTCCCACTTCTGTAAGTGGGGGATGATACATGTACCACATTAAAACCTCCATCAAGGTAAGTCAGGCCGAAGCCTGTAGGTCCACATCGCCAATGTTATAGCAGGTTTAATGGTAATAGCACTACTCCTACCCCTCAGAGTTGTTTAACTATTACCCTCAGAGCATGGGACTTGTGGAGCATCCCAAGGTGACTATATATTCTGCTATAACGTAGTCAATAGCGATAGCTAATGACATAGGCTAATCAACCGAGCTTGCATTTCTACAAGCCCCCGCCTCTATTGGCGGTGGGTAGTTGACCATTTGTCGATTGTTACTTGTCTACAGTATGTTTTATCATATACCATAGGTAAAGGTCAAGTTTTCCCAGGCATTCTCCAAAGCCTTCTGCAACGTTTTTTAATCTTTCTTCATAGTCTAAATACTTTTTCTTCGTCCATCCTTTCGGTATCTCGTCGATCAGTTCATACTGTAGCATTACTCTCAACATATGTTTATCGAGTATTGCATAATCACGAAACGCTACATTCCTTAAAAAGTGTGAACTTTCCTTCCATCCTAACCCTTTCACATTCTTTACAAAGAACTCTCTAGGATCTGGTTCTTCGATGAGTGTTCTTAGTTGGCTGATTATCCATCTATTCGACACTATATACTCAGCGCGCACTTGAGGGTATCTATGTCCAACATCTACGAGCATTTTAGTAAGCTCATCTTTTGGTAAGTTTGCAAATCCCTTTCCTATGATCTTTTGCGCCTTCATTCCGCCTTGAGCACTCCAGTTTGCTGTCAGTACACAGAAACTGAGTTCAGCAAACAGTTCTTCTTCGTTTCCAGTTTTTCTAAGCGTTTCAAATTCCTGCCATCTCGATTCTACGAGTGCTCTTGCTTCCTCTCTTACTTTTTCTAATTGTTCAATTAAACCATTCGTATCTGCCATTTTTCCACCCTAATCGAATTTCATGCTAGTATCAAGAAAGTCTAGAAAGTCTTCCCAATGAGAAGGAAGGAATTTGGCTGTGTGATATCTGGTATGGGTATACCCCATCCTAATCTTATCAAACCCAATAGTGGGACGTTGATACCAAGCTCAATCCCAAATGACATTTGTGGGTTCTGAAAATCGTATGCATTTGATACAAATCCTGCATCGTAGAAGAGAGACACGTAATTGAGTGCATCGGCCTGTTTGATCCTTATTTCATTATTGGTTAAGCCAATCACAGAACCTGTCAGGCTTGACTTAACACCTCTCACCTGATTCAGTCCAGCAAGTCTGTAGTCTATCGCTGTTCCGGATGTCTGAAAGACTTGTGCTACAAAGACTCTTGAAGCAAATGATTTGTCCTTCAAGAACGGAATGTGGAATGTAAATTCTGCGGTGTAGCTCATTGCATCAGAACCATTAGTCGATAGTGGTATGTACTTTGTTCCGGTTAATGATAATGAATATCCTTTCATAGGTACGTAGAGATTGTCGAGTGTTTCGTAAACGTAATTTACTGGAAAGGAAAGAGTACTCGAGGTGACACTCGTACCACTGGATTCTGTTGTTGTGTCCTCGTGTTTCGCGCTGAAACCGAACTGGCCAAGAGTTGTTTTTAATGTATTCACACCAACTGAGTAAGACAAGTTTGTTGTAGTTGTTCCGTCGCTTGTTGTATCTTGATAATTAACACTGCTATTCAAGATTATCGGTAATGCAAACGGCTTTCTGATTCCACCACTAAACGTCAACTGTGTTGATGTAAAGTCTCGTTGGAACGAAAGTGATATATTCTCGCCATTGCCTGTTGGATTCGTTGTTGAAAGAGACAGCATACCGCCAAAGCCTTCCCACCATTGTTTATCGGTAACAGGTGCAAATACAATGCCTCCTTGGAAATCGAATTTCTTTTCTTTCTCGGAAAGCATGATAACAACGTCTACCAATGAGTCATCGCCTTCGACCGATTGGATGTTGAAATCAACACTATCAAAGAAGTTCGATTTTAATATCTCGATATATGTTTGCTGTAATGCATCCCTTTTGAGATAATCTCCAGGTTTAACATAGATTAAATCGTTAAATACGTAATCCTTGGTTAGGGTATTACCTTCGAACTTCACTTCTCTTACCTTTAGTTCTGTTATTAAGATATTTAGCTCCCCGCTAGGGTCGGCTTCTAGATTTAGGCCTATGAAATAACCAGCTTTATCGTATTTATCTTTTACTTGCTGCATCCTCTTTAACACTGAGAAATTAGTATACGTGCCCTCTACCGTCTCACCTATCAAATCATTTTGACTGAAGAGTGTATTCCCCTTTGTTCTTATTCCTTTTAGATACACAGGGTTTTTGAACACCGTGTTGTCAGTTACTGTTATGATGATGTTCTTAGCCGGATATTTTGCTTCTACTTCTTCTGTAGATAGATTTACGATTTTGACGAAAACATACTTTGTCAAGTCTTGAAACAATGTCTGTAGCGATTGAAGTGTTAATACATAATCCTTTTCACTGTCGAATATCCTCGAGAACCAATTCTTGTTTTCATAGTCAACATACTTTTTCAAGCTTAATTGAGTTTGGATCTTTTTGAATTCTTCCTTGAACTCCTCATCTTCTGAAATTACCTGAAATTCGATGTTGTAGAGTACATATTCGTTGACTTTGAATGTGACTGTCTCTTCCTCAACAGAACCAGTTACATAGATAAACGCGAATGATTTATCCTGACTACGTGGTGTTGCAACCATGTAGCCCTTGTCTGAATAAGCCTTTGCGATGATGTCTATGCTCTCCCAGAAGTTTGTGAAGCTGAATGGTTTGTTTTCAAGCAATGTGATAGAACTCTGTAACGTTTCCTTATCGATTACTCCGGGCCCATTTATCTCGATACTTACTTTCTTCACAGGCGGATTTTCAACCACTTTTATCTTCAGAATTTTTGCGTCAGTTCCAGATTCATCCACGAGTTCATACTCGATAGTTTCAAAATAGCCAGTTTCATCAATGTTGATTATGATATCGTCTATAGCATTCTTGGTTACGTCCTTTCCTAAATAATTCTCGTATAACGGTAACAATTCATCTCTTGACACAGTCTTTAATCCTTCGAATCTGACGTCCTTAAGTGTGAATGGAAATACGAAGACAGAAAATGTAAACAGCACCAGCAGTACTAATTTTTTCACTACTTTCACTTTATTCCCTCCCTTACGATATCAAAATTTGCTACTCATTTTCCTTATCAATTAAAGAATTCTCAAGTTCTTCAAGCATTTCAGATATAAGACTGATTTTTCCTGGAGAATCAAGTTTGCCTATATACTTTCCTATGGTATCTGTATCTATTTCATAGCAATTAAAATCGAAACATCTTTTTATATGCCAGTGTATACCTTCATTGAGCAGTAATACAAGAAACGTCTGTGCTATATCTCCAACTGGCTGACAATCGATGTTTTTCTTGTAAAACAGAGCTTCGGTCTTTGTACCTTCACCCAACTTCGTTTCAACTTTTACACAACCACCAGTAGATTCTGCTGCTTGTTTCAGAAAGGGTAATCCGAGCCCTACTCTCCTTATCTCTTTCTTTCTTGTTGTCACGAATGGGTCGAATATCTTTTCTAGCATATCTGTCCTTATACCGCCAGCATCATCTTCAACGGAGAAGAAGAAGGTCTCCGCATTTTCCAAGACAACGACATTTACGTTTTTGGCTCCAGCATTAACAGAATTTTCTGCTATATCATGTAAATGATCGGAGAGTGTTATCAATCCCAAATTGTCCTAAACCTCCCTAAGGCAATGTTTTCTATAACACTTTTCGAATCAATTTTACCGCAAAAAGCCTCATTTTGAAAGAAGATCTTCCTTGAACCTATTTCATCTGGAACATGTGCGTCAGAAGAGGCGAGAACTATGTAACCTGATTTTCTTAGCTCCTGGCATGTTTCTTTTTTTCGAACTTCAACGATATTAGTTCCTTTTGGCAAGATACCCAGTTGATAAATGGCGCCGAATTTTCTGTCAGCATGAGCAAACACAGCTAATCCACCGTACTTCTTGATTAGATCGACTGTCTGGTCTATACTCAAATTCGTTGGGAAACCCAGATAATTATCAAGAGTACCTACGAATTCTTCAGCCTGGTTTAGTAGAAGTTGATATCCAAATCTCTCCGGATCGTACGGAAATGGTTCGGTGTTTTCCCCAACGACCTTTGAAACTTCCATCGCATCATCCAATGTTGAAAAGTAACCAAGTATGTGCACATCTTCAAGTGTATGGATTTCTATTCCAGGAACTATAACTTTGTTCTTGCATAAATAAAGAAAAGCCGCTATGTTCTCAGCGGTGTTATGATCGGTTATTGACAATATATCCACATCTTTTGTACATATCACCGACGGTACCATCGTCAAATCGGCACATGGTGATAAACAAGAATGAATATGCAAATCGGCTTTGTATGATTTCTTTCCGATATTTTCAGTCATGCCCAGATATTTTTACCTCACGCCCAGTGAGTATATCTTACCAGCTAAAATGTATGCATTTTGACCAGAAGTAAATAAATTAATCCCTTCTTCCTTTGCTTTTTGTATCGTATCATCTGGAAATTCTACCCCTTCACACAACACGATCGCCTTTATACCGGTTAAGGCTGCAACTGCTATTATATTCACATGACTCTGTACAGTAAGCCAGATTGTGTTTTCTTTTGCAGAACGCATTACTATGCTCAGCAGGTCACCTACATAACCATGTTCGATCTCACAATCGTCGCGAGAACATACGCTTCTCAAACCGGTTTCTTCAACTATTTGTGAAAGTTTCACTCTCTATCCCCTCCGTTCGTTTTTTTGAAATATAGGAAAGCGGGTTTTGCGCAAAATAGTAAACAATTCTAAACCACTGTGTTTAAGAGCATACCAATAAGGATCTCTGGCATCTTCATTCCAAACATCAAGGCGTTCATTGCCATTGTCAACATAATTACCTGCTGTTCCAGCTTTTCTCTTTCGTATGGGTCACTGGTAGTAGAGAGCTTCCTATACAGTTCATCTATCTTCTCGCTGACTTCTGATTTTCTGATGTCATTGGTTGGTTCGCTTGTGTTTTGATCAGAATTCTCCCCATTTTGACCAGGTGTTTTTCCAATTGCATCTGTTTTGCTTCCCGGTACGTACATGAAAACTTTCGTTTCCCCAGCGACAGCAGCAAGAAATGAACCACGTTTTCTAAGATCTAGATATATACCGCCACCGATTACGAATCCACCTTGCTCGGCAGCTTGCTTTTTGAAATCCATATAGTTCGCTAATTCTTGGTTCAGAACTCTTGATACACTTTGACTTGCTGGAGCGCCAGATGGTATTCCTGGTTCTCCTGGATCGAGCTTGTAACCTAACGATGGATTAACTATGACGGGTTTTGTGCCAATGTTACCAACTGTACCTACCCCATAATATCATCCCTTCGCCTTTTATTATCTGCTTTCTAGTCTTATACTGTTGATAGTATCTTCAGGGCTTCTTTTATTACTTTACCAACATCCTCTTCTTTTCCGACTTTTTTTACGGCATTCCTAGCTTGAACTGGGCTGTATCCTAAGGCAACTAAGGCTTCTATAGCTTCCATTGAAATGTCATCCACTTCAGTTACTTCAAATTCATCCCTCAGTTCCATAACTATTCTTTCTGCGGTCTTTCTACCTATCCCTGGGACTGAAGCAAGTTTTTCGATATCTCCTGAAGCTATTGCATTTGAGAGAAATTCAATGCTTGTAGAAGAAAGTATCTTCACAGCAGTTTTAGGACCCAATTTTGATACCTTGATTAGTTTCTCAAAAACATTCCTCTTGTCTTTCGAATCAAAACCGTAAATTGATATATCATCTTGCGTAACTATCAGTCTCGTATATACCGTTATTTTATCTCCTTCTTTGCAAGTCGAAAAACTATCAGTGTCCGAAACAACTCTCAGTATGAAATTGTCTGCTTGGATTATGAGATAGCCCTCGCTTTTACCAACATAAGAACATGCTATTGCTTCAATCATTTGTATCAACTCGATTGAGTTTGATAAGTCCAAATACCTCTAATGCATTTCTTAGCAATTGCTCAGAAACGTCACTTGCAAATATCTCATTTAGCACATTCACAACACAAGAGACGTAAATTGGTTCATTACGCTTACCTCTGTACTGTTGTGGTGGTAGATATGGACAGTCTGTTTCAGTAACTATGTTCTCTATGCCTACTATTTTGACCACATTTCTTAGCAAATCGTTTTTCGGATATGTGATTGGCCCGCCTATACCTATCTTGAAGCCCAGTCTGACGAATTTCTTTGCCCAATTCTCATCACTGCTGAATGCATGAACTATACCTCTTTTTTCAGGTACTCCAACAGTTTCGAGTATATCGTAAACATCTTCATAGGCCTCTCTTATGTGAAGGACTACTGGTAAGTCTATTGCTTGCGCAAGCATTAGTTGTTCCGCAAATACTTTCTTTTGAATATCAATGGGCGATATGTTCCTAAAATAGTCTAGCCCGATTTCACCGATAGCGACTATTCTCTTACTTCTTTTCTGTGCAATAACTTTCTGCTCAATTATATTTAAATAGTCTTTATCGACGTTCCCAGAATCATGTGGATGGATACCGATTGCTGCAAAAATATTCTCGCATGAATTCGCTATTTCTATAGTATCATCTATATCACAAAGATTTGTTGACACATTTACAATCAACGCCAGGTTCTTTGCTCTTTCTAGAACGCTCACTCTATCAGGATCGAACTGTTTCATATGCAAATGAGAATGAGTATCTATTAGAATTCTCATTCCATTTTTTTCATTCAATCTATACATACCCCCCCTTTTTTGATATAATTATATCAGAAATTTACAGATTTTCTCAAAATCAATCAAAAGTTCTAGAATAAGAAGTTATAGTGTTCCATTTATCCATAGTTTGATGAGGTACATCTTAATAAGATCTAGACAAATACGGAGGTGTATATCTTGCAAAGAACTGGAAAAATGACTTGGTACGCTTTCTTACAAGAAAAAGAGTAATGGTGGCATAATAGATATAGGTGGTAAGGAAAAGTACATTACAGCATGTAAGGACTGCTATAAAAAATTGATGGAAGAGGAGGGAAGAACATGAAAAAGTCTTTGATGAGTATTTTGTTTCTATCTTTATTTGCTATTTTAGCCTTAGGTGCAACAAGTTCACCTACCAAGGCAAGTGTAGTTGTCGTTCACACTTCCAACATATATGGAAATGTGGTACCGTATAATTATTTCACCGATACGTATGAAGCCAAAGGGTTGATTTCTGTCTATTCGTATGTCCAAAAACTGAAGGCAAATAATCAAGATTTGCTTTTGGTTGACACGGGTAACTTAGTTTATGGAAGTCCATTTGGCGATTACTACATCGATAAGGATGAGAATCCTATAATCACCCTTTTCAACCAGATTGGATATGATGTCTTCGTACCAGGAACTTTCGAGTTATCGCTTGGCCAGGATAAACTGGAGAGTTTGATAGGGAAGCTTAAGGGTTATGTATTAGCAGGAAATGTGAAAGGACTTCAGAAAGCTAAGACCTACACTTACTACGTTAAAGTTCTCCCAAATGGGCTCAAAGTTGCTACTATTGGTGTTACACCCAACTACGGTGGACTGACGTTTGATGATCAGATAAAAGTTATAAAAGAAAAACTGGACAAGCTGAAGAAAGAAATCAAACCGGACATTATCATTCTTGCAACAAGTGGTGGAATAACCAACGATCCTGTTTCTGGAAACAAAATTGCACTTCAGAGTGAGTTGAATATAGGTGACAAGCTTGTTAAAGAATTCGAAAAGGATGTAGACGTATTCCTTTTTGGTAATCAGTCTATTGTTTATACCGGAACAAAAGGCAAGAAGGCATTTTCTATACCCGGTTCTGCTGGTTCTTCAGTGAACGAGATAAGCATAGAACTCAGCAAATCTTCGAATAAGTGGATGATTTCAAACATCGGTATCAAAAATGTGGAAATGTCAAAAGTCGAGATTTCACAACAAGTGCTTTCTTGGGTCGAGCAATATGAAACCCTCGTTGAAAAATGGCTTGACGAAAGTTTCCTTGATTCTGCCATAACTGTCGGATTTCACAAATATATGGCAATCCTTGAAGATAATCTGATAACGGAGATAGTGAATAAGTCAATCATCGATTATACCAAAGCAAGCATAGGCATATGGAATGTATTTAATCCAAACTATGGAGGTTTAGCAGAAGGGAAGGTAACACGAAAAGATATTTATAAGATGGTTGGCAAGACATCCACAGTAAAGCTGGTAAGAATGACTGGAAGGGATATTAAGAACCTTATATTGGCATACTCGAAATACATAAAATTCAGCGACAGCAGGATAATTTTTAGTTCTGTTGTGTCTAAAGAGCCCTGGATTGTGGATCTTTTTGAAAATATCGAGTATCAGAACGTCATAAACGAAGGAAGTATCAAGAAGCTCTACTTTGCCGGTAAACCAGTCAGTGATAATGACGAATTCTTCGTATCTGTACCATCAGTCAGGACATATGGCAACAATCCTATACTTTCAGGTACAGTTGTAAAGGATTTCGAAGTGCCAGTCACCAATATCGTTTTTGAAAACATCAAAGAGATTATTGGTGGAGAAACGATCGACTTGCAAGAAGATATGAATAGGTCGATATACGTCGGATTAGAGTATACGATTCAACCAGGAGATACATTCAGACAAATTGCTTACAGGTTAGCAGTTCCTGAAGATGAATTGTTGCAGTTGAATCCGATAATAAAGGATATCAATCTTATAAGGCCAGGTTGGAAACTCAAATATTATAAGAGGTATTTAGACCTTATTCCACCACTAAAGGAATTATTTGAGTATGAAGATTAAGTCATAAAGAGCGTAAATGTCAACTATCTACGGCCTATAGAGGTGAAGGCTTGTCAAAGCCTTGGTTGACTACCCTCAACCAAGGTTGTAAAACCGTCGGGCTATGTTAGACAGGTCATGCTTTTGAGTACTACTCAAGCTCTAAGTGTAGATTCTGTCGTATGGGTCTAAACAGTCCTGAGAGGTAGGGATAATAATATATACATAGGCATGATATGTGTTAAAAATTCGAAACAATAACTTCCATCAGGGTGGCTTTATGCCACCCTTTGTTTTGCACTTTGAGTTGCTATCTTGACAAGTAAAAGCATCCAATTTCAGCATAAGTTCAATCGTAGCTAACGATATTTGTTACGGTAATATTTTCTAATTCTTCACATATGTTGGTCGGTAATGTGGTATAATTTATAAGAGGACAAAACATATTAAATGAGAGAAGTAAAGCACTCGGTAAAGCATTCGGAGGTGTCGCATTGTGAAGAAATTCTATATAACAACAGCCATATACTACGTTAACGCAGAGCCTCACATTGGAAGCTCCTATACTACTATTATCGGCGACGTAATTGCACGATATAAGAGAATGATGGGATATGATGTGTTTTACCTAACTGGTACCGATGAACATGGTCAAAAGATCGAGCAAGCTGCACGAGAAAGAGGGATAGAACCAAAGCAACTATGCGATGAAATAGCCGGAAAATTCAAACAACTGTGGAAAGATCTTGGTATAACAAACGATTATTTCGTAAGAACTACGGATGAAGCACATGTTAGGACGGTTCAGTATTTCGTTTCTAAGATGCTTGAAAATGGTGACCTATATAAAGGAATTTATCAAGGATGGTATTGTGTACCTTGTGAAACTTATTGGGGTGAAGACGAGCTAGAGGTTGACGAGCATGGTCACAAATTGTGTCCATCTTGTAAGAGAGAAGTTCGACTAATTGAGGAGGAAAACTATTTCTTTAGGCTTTCGAAGTATAATGGGCCTCTTCTGAAGTTATTCAATGAAAATCCCAAATTTGTTGAACCAGATTTTAGAAGAAATGAGATGCTAAGGATACTTGAATCTGGGCTAAGGGATTTGTCGATAACTAGAACTACCTTGAAGTGGGGCATTCCATTACCCGCCGATCCACAACATGTGATATACGTATGGGTAGATGCATTGATAAACTACGTTTCAGCAATTGGTTATCCAGATAATCCAGAAATGTTCAACAAATGGTGGCCAGCTGATGTACATCTGATAGGCAAGGAAATTAACAGATTTCACAGTCTGATCTGGCCAGCAATGTTGATGTCCGTTGGTCTGCCTTTGCCAAAAAAAATATATGCCCACGGATGGTTAACGGTGAATGGACAAAAGATAAGCAAATCTCTTGGAAACGCAATAGACCCTAGAGAATATGTTAACAGATATGGCAACGATGTTGTCAGGTATTATCTTGTGCGAGACATAATGTTTGGTAGAGACGGCGATTTTTCTGAAGAGAACCTTATAAAGCGTTTAAACTCTGATCTGGCAAACGACTACGGTAATTTGTTGCATCGTACGCTCGCAATGATTCAGAAGCATTTTGATTCGCGGATGCCTGAAATCGGTGCATTGGAAGACATCGACAGGAAACTCATTGAAGAATATGAAAAGGCCGAAGCTAGTTATATAGAACTTATGGACAACCTTGAAATTACGGATGCAGTTGATAGATTATGGCAATTCATCTCTTTACTTAACAAGTATTTTGACGAAACTCATCCTTGGATAATTGCAAAGGAAGGGAACAAAGAAAGGCTTGGTACGATTCTTGCCCTTGTGACAGAGAACATAATGAAAGTTGCTACACTTATCTCCCCGATTATGCCCGATTCTTCTGCTGAAGTATACAGAAGACTTTCCATAGAACCGAGGTTCACACATGAGACTTTGCAGGGATGGGATAACCTTAAAGGTAAGCAGATTATACATGGTGAACCATTATTCAAGAAGATGGACAAATCCGAGATAGATGTTGGGGTAAGGCTGACAAACGTGAGTAGTGTTGAAGAAAAGGTGGAGATGAATGAAAACACAAATCCGAGCGTAAATGTGGTAACAACGGAAGAACTGATAGACATCGATACCTTCAAAAAATTAGATTTAAGAGTTGCAAAAATAGTCGAAGCTGAAAAAGTGCAAAAATCAGAGAAATTGGTCAAATTACAGATAGATCTTGGTGATCTTGGCAAAAGGCAGATAGTTGCTGGAATAGCTCAGTACTATAACCCAGAAGAACTTGTTGGAAAATTGATAATCGTCGTGGCGAATCTCAAACCTGCAAAACTGATGGGTATAGAGTCAAAGGGGATGTTGCTTGCAGCTAAGAAAGATGGTCAGCTTAGATTATTAACAGTATTAGGCGATATCGAACCTGGTGCAAAGATTTCTTGATTTTTTTTGGTAAACGTTAAATGAAGTAGTTATCGGTCTATTTGCGATGGGTTAGTAAGGAGGTATATCAATGAGTGAGGAAATGAAGCATGGAATGAACGATGTCAATGGAAATATATCAGAGAGCTCTACAAATACAATTGACCGCGTTCTTGAGGATGAGCTAGTCAAGTCTTATTTGAGTTATTCGATGAGTGTCATAATCGGCCGTGCAATTCCAGACGTACGAGATGGTCTTAAACCAGTTCAAAGAAGGATTACCTACTCCATGTACGAACTTGGCCTTGCACATAGCAAATCATCCAAGAAGGCCGCACGTATCGTCGGTGAGGTTATGGGTAAGTATCACCCGCATGGAGATGCTTCTATATACGATGCACTCGTAAGAATGGCACAACCATGGACTATGCGCTATCCAATCGTCGAAGGACAAGGAAACTTTGGTTCAATCGACAGGGATCCACCAGCTGCTATGAGGTATACAGAGGCAAAGCTTCACAAGATAGCCGATGAAATGATCGAAGATATAGATAAACAAACTGTCAAGATGCTCGACAACTTCGACGGTAGCTTACAAGAGCCAGAAGTATTGCCAGCCAAATTGCCTAACCTACTACTTAACGGTGCAAGTGGTATAGCAGTTGGTATGGCAACTAATATTCCAACGCACAATTTGAATGACGTTGTGGATGCAATCATTACATGCGTTAAAAATCCTGATGTTTCCATTGAACAACTCATAGACATCATCAAAGGACCAGATTTTCCAACGGGTGGAATGATAATAGGCAAGAGCGGTATAAGAGAGATGTACATAACCGGAAAAGGGAGCTTTACCGTAAGAGGAAAAGTGGAAACAAGACATGAAAGAAAGAAAAAAAGCATAATCATCACTGAAATCCCTTACGCTGTTAGTAAAGCTGAACTCATAGAACAGATAGCGAGATTCTTGGAAGAAGAAGAGGTTCCTGTCAAGGATCTGAGAGACGAGAGCGATAAGGATGGTCTGAGGATAGTAATAGAATTTCCAGAAGACATACACGAGGAAGTTGTTCTCAACAATCTCTATCAGAGGACTAATTTGCAGGTGAGATTTAATGCCAACTTCCTTGTGATAGATGCTGACAAACAGCCTCGATTGATGAATTTGAAACAATTAATAGAAGCATATGTAAAACATAGATTTGACGTAGTTAGGAGAAGAACTCAGTATGCGTACCAACAAGATTCCAGAAGGGCACATATCCTTGAAGGATTGATTAAGGCTTCAAAGGCAATAGATACAGTTGTGAACATCGTGAGAGGTGCGAAAGATTCAGCGGAAGCTGCAGCACAACTCGTAGAAATATTGAACATGAGCGAAGAGCAAGCAAAGGCCGTTCTGGACATGCGTCTCGGACGATTGACAAGCCTCGAAACTCAGAATCTACAACAGGAATACAGTGACATACTAAATAGGTTGGAAAAAGAGAAAGAATTACTAGTAAGAGACTACAAAGTTTACGATGTCATAATCAACGAACTTGAAGAAATAAAAAATAAGTACGGGGACGAAAGGCGCACCGAAATAACTGACTATGAAGAGGCTATGGCTAAATTTGACAAGAAAGACCTTATTCCCAATAAAGATGTCGTAGTCACACTTACAAGAAAAGGCTTTCTGAAATTGATGGATATCAATGCATTTAGGACGCAGAAGAGGAATGGTAAGGGTGCCATAGGTGCTAATTTGATGGAGGATGATATCATCTCCCAAGTTCTATATACAAAACTCCATAACAAAACGTTGTTCTTTACCTCGCACGGAAAGGTCTATGAACTGGAAAACATAGAAGTGGAGGAGAGTAACAGAGCAACAAAAGGTAAACCAGTTACGAAGTATTTGAAGCTTGATGACGGCGAGAGAATATTATCGATGATAGACATCACAGACTATGTGGGAGATCTCTTCTTCGTTACAAGAAATGGAATAGTGAAACGTACAAGTTTGGATGATTTCAGGAACATCACTTCGAAAGGTATAAGGGCTATAACATTTAAAGAAGGGGATGAACTTGTCTCTGTACTTAGAGTTACTTCGGAAAAGAGTACTGTCCTTGTTTCAACAAAATACGGTATGAGTATACGATTTGGAGTCAGCAATGTAAGAACAATGGGGAGAAATGCTGCCGGAGTAAGAGGGATTCGTTTGAGAGAGCAAGATAGGGTCATATCATCGACCATACTTGAAAACGATGCGGGCTACATCTTAACAATTACGGAGAATGGTTATGGAAAACTTACTCGAGTAAGTGAATATAGAAAACAATCCAGAGATGGGTTGGGAATAAAGAACATAAGTGAAATCGAGAAGACAGGACCAATCGTCGGAGTTTCATATGTTACAGGTGAAGAAATAGTCGTAGTGTTTACCAAAGACGGTGCCAGCATAAAATTCAAGATTTCAGATATTCCTTTTAGAGGAAGGGTAGCACAAGGTGTCAAGATAATGAACCTTGCCAGTGGTGATTATGTTGCAGATTTTGCGGTTGTTGGTGGTGAAGAATAACTTTGTATCGAGAGATCGAACATAAATCAGACATTTCATATGAAATAATTGCTAAAAACATCGAAGAAGTGTTTGAAGACATGATTTCCATAATTCAAGAAAACATAGATGTAGTAAGCATAGAAGATACAGTGATCGAACAAAAAAATAATTTGCATAGAGACCTTGAGAAATGTTATAATATCACAAATGAAAACATAAGTGAATTTAATGAAGACGTGCTCTTCGATACCATAAACGATATAATCTCAATAGTGGACAGAGGATATTACCCTTTCAGCACAAATAGAAACTGTGTGGGTTTCTGCAGGATGCGAATCTATACGAAACTTAAAGCGCTCACATATCATGATTTAAAGATTGAGTATCATGATAATCAAATATATGTTAGGATGGTGTTCGATGTATGAAAGATTTGACGGAGAGGCAAACTCTAATATATGACTTCATAAGGGAGTACATATTGATGAAGGGGTATGCCCCCTCAATTAGGGATATAGCTAGACGTTTTAAGATGACGCCGAGAGGAGCTCAGCAACATGTAATTGCACTTGAGAAAAAAGGATACATAAAGAGGGGGAAAGGCGCTAGAACGATATCACTAACGGAGAGGAAGGAAAGTGTCGTTGTACCTGTGAAAGGAAAGATTGCCGCAGGACAAGCTATCGAAATGTTTGAAGAGATCGACGAAGAGATAGAAGTACCATTAGCTATGCTCAGAGGGTATGGCGAATACTTCGCGCTTAAGGTCCAAGGTGATAGTATGATAAATGCTCATATAGTCGATAATGATTACGTGGTGATGAAGAAACAATATACTGCCGAGAATAATTCTATAATTGCTGCAGTTGTTGAAGATAAGGTAACCTTGAAAAGGATCTTTCTCAAAGACGATCAAGTTGAACTTGTGCCAGAAAATGAATCATATCAAGTTATGGTTTACGATCCAAAAAAAATTAGGATTATTGGAAAGATGGTTGGTTTGATCAGGATAACAAAGTGAAGCGTGGTGTTTAGCACTTGAGGAGGAAATAGTGTGAGGGAGATCTCTAAGGAAGAGATAGTGACAGGCAAAATAATGAAATTCAAAATTCCGGAAGAGTTTGAACTAAACAATAGCTATGAAGTGAAGAAGCAGGTTTACGAGAACGCATTTAAAAAAGGATACAACTACATACTACTAGATTTCTCTGAAACCAAGTACATGGACAGTACAGGTCTAGGTACCATAATTGCACTGCACAAACAGGCTCTAATGAAGGCGGGAGCCGCAGCATTTATCAATTTCGATGAGAATATTAAAAAGTTATTGAAGATGACGGCATTGGATAGGATTTTGAATATATTCGACAGCGAAGAGGAAGCCATTAAATTCCTGGATAAATGAGGAGGGAGAACATGTACACGTTTACCGAACAATTTGGGGTTTGTATCGTATCACTTGATGGTGATATCACAATGCAGAATGCCACAGTACTTAGAAATTGGGTTGTTGAAAACCTGATTAAGAAGGGTAAAGCTAAGATAGTATTCGACTTTGCAAAGGTTACTAACGTCGACAGTTTTGGATTAGGAACATTTGTAAGCTTACACAAGAGTGCTTTATCTGCGGGAGGAAGTATTGCTTTTGCGAGCGTCAATGAGAATATCAAGAAACTACTGAGTATGACAGCACTAGATAGAGTTTTCAAGTGTTACAATACTGTAGCAGAAGCCGTAAGCAGCGTAAAGTGAGTGGTCTGACGTGAAAATAGCAATTGGAAGTGACCATGCGGCATTTGAATTAAAGGAAAGGCTTGTCGGATACTTGCTAAAGAAGGGTATCGAAGTTATTAACTGTGGCGCATATTCCATAGAAAGCACTGATTACCCAGATTACGCTAAAAAAGTTTCAGAAAAGGTTGTAAGCAAGGAATGCGATTTCGGCATCCTTCTGTGTGGAACTGGTATAGGGATGTCCATTGCAGCAAATAAGATAAAAGGGATTAGAGCCGCCCTTTGCATGTTTCCAGATATGGCATTATACGCGAGGAAACACAATGATGCCAACGTACTTGTTTTAGCGGGGCGATTGATGGGGGTAGAATTAGCAGAGTGGACAGTTGATGCTTTTTTGAGTACTGATTTTGAAGGTGGACGGCACGAACGTAGAGTAAAGAAGATAGAAGAACTAGAGGAATGATCAGATATGAGCCTGAAGAAGGAATTACTCGTTTGTTCTGAACTAAATGAGAACTTCATACCAACCAAGGAAATCGATAACGGGAGATTTGTGAGAAATCCTGAAAGGCCTTCCAGATTGAGGTATGTACACGAATATTTAGTGGAGAATTTTGAGAGTATAACGCCTGAGCAGTTCTCAGAAGAATGGATATTGAAAGTCCATGATGAAAAGTACTATGAGTACATAAAGAGAAAATCAGCAGAAGTTGATGGGGAATACATACCTGAAGTGTTCTTTGTTGATCCTATATTCGATACAGGTACACCAATATTAAGAGAATCCTTTGATGCTGCGAGAAAAGCGGTGAATGTCGTACTCACTTCTGTAAGGTATGTTCTGGAGAATAGAAGACCAGTCTATGCATTGACAAGACCACCAGGTCACCACGCCATGCGTAATTATGGTGGTGGTTATTGCTATTTTAACAATGTGGCGACAGCTGCGAGATATCTAGAAAACAGTGGATTGAGAATAGCTATACTAGACGTAGATTTTCACCACGGTAATGGAACTCAGGATATCTTTTATGACGACCCTTCAGTTTTGTATGTGTCTATTCACGGTGATCCGAGAACTTTCTTTCCTTGGTACAGTGGCTACGAAAGTGAAATTGGGGAAGGGAAGGCAGAAGGAACAAACCTAAACATACCACTGCCCGGGGGAAGCGACAAACATGCATACGTTGAAGCACTTGATGTAGCTATCAAGAAAATCGATAGTTACATGCCTGATTTTCTTTTGATCTCCCTTGGTACTGATACACACGTTGAGGATCCCGTTGGTAAATTTTCTCTGCTGTCTCAGGATTTTGAAACTATTGGAAATAAAATAGCTACCGAGCTATGTGAGAAAATACAGCGTGTTTGCATTGTTCACGAGGGAGGATATAAGGCTAGGGCAAATTTCTCTGCGGTAAAGAACTTCGTACGTGGATTTTTAGGTCAGTCTTGACTACTTGTGTGCTTGACTGTGTGAATGTTTTCTGCATTAGCGGAGGTGCGTTTATGAGCCTTAGAGATGATATTCTAAGTGATATGAAAGAAGCAATGAAGAGCAAAGATGAATTAAGACTAAGGGTCTTGAGATCAATTAAGGCAGCAATTGGGTATTTCGAGGTAGAAGGTGAAAAGAAAATAGCGACTGATGAAGATGTTCAAAAGATTATATTAAAAGAGATCAAAAAGAGACAGGAATCTATAGATGCTTATAGGCATGCTGGAAGAGAAGATCTGGCAAAAACCGAAGAAGAAGAACTGGCAATACTTCAGGAATATGCTCCAAAGATGCTCTCTCGTGAAGAAATTCAAGAAATTGTCAGAGAAGTTATAGAACAGACAAACGCTACACAGAAAGACTTTGGCAAAGTGATGAAAGAAGTGATGACGCGTATCAAGGGAACCGCTGATGGTAAAGTTGTCAACGAAATTGTCAAGGAGATGTTGAGTTGAGTACAAAGGATAGGCGAAAGATATATCCTTTTTTTCTTCCAAATGCTGGATGCAGAACTAGATGTTCCTTTTGCAACCAGTTGATTATGACAGGTGAAACGATTCCAGACTTTTCCAAACTCGAGAATATGGACTTCTCAAATATTGATGAAATAGCTTTCTATGGTGGAACTTTCACAGGACTAAAAAGAGAAACAATCGAACGATTATTATGCATAGCCCCACATATTCCAAAACGTATATCTACGAAACCTGACCTGATAGATGATTCCACTGTGCAAATGTTAAAAGATGGAAATGTTAAGGTCTTGGAAATAGGAATAGAAAGCCTAGATGACGAAGTGTTAGAATATTCTAAAAGAGGATACAAGGCAGAAGATGCTATCCAATCTATAGAGCGATTGAAGAAAGATTTCGAAATAATAGCACATCTAATGGTTGGATTACCTCATGATAGTAAAGAAAAAGATCTCGAGAGTATAAGGCTCTTACTCGATAACGGAATAAGAGCATTCAGAATCCACCCCACTTTGGTTTTCAAAGACACCGAATTAGAGAAGTTACACAAAGACGGCCTGTATACTCCGTTAAGCCTCGAAGAAGCTCTAGACGTAGTGGTTGATATGACTATACTGATCGAATCTGCTAATGGACATGTAACTAGACTAGGCTACCATGTTCCCCAGTCACAAATGAAGTATCTCATTGCTGGGCCATATCACAGCTCATTTGGTGATATAGTGAGAAGTGTGTTAATTAGGAAAATAATAGAGGGATTGAGCATAAAGAAAGTCACATACTCTTATAGATACAAACCTTGGTTCTATGCACATGGTAACGATGAAATTCATGTGGAGAGGGAAGAAGTTGGAAACGATATCGATGATGACATCTTGTTTTTTGACGATTTCACATATGCACAATCTCTCAATCTTCTGATAGAGCGTTCAAAGTTAACTACCCACCGCCAATAGAGGCGGGGGCTTGTAGAAATACAAGCTCGGCTAATTAGCCTATGTCATTAGTTTTTGCTAATGATTAGTTATAGTAGAATATATAGTCACCTTGGGATGCTCCACAAGTCCCATGCTCTGAGGGTAATAGTTAAACAACTCTGAGGGGTAGGAGAAGTGCTATTACCATTAAACCTGCTATAACATTGGCGATGTGGACCTACAGGCTTTGGCCTGACTTACCTTGATGGAGGTTTTAATGTGGTACATGTATCATCCCCCACATACAGAAGTGGGAGTCTTCTTGCAGGAAAATGATAAATCACCTACTGTACGATCCTGTACGATACTAGGCAATGGTTTTCGTAGTTTATCATGGTTAACAGAAAAATTCAAGAATGTATCAAATATGTACCAAATGAGGTGATATGATGCAGGAATTAGTTTTCTGGATAGTATTTTCTACGATAGCTGCTGCCCTTTTACTTACCCAAGTCTTGTCTACGAATATCTCAAAACCAAATGTCGAACCACCACAAGAAATAAAGGAAGCACTTCCAGATGTTAGTAAAATAGACAAGAGTGCTATCCTAGTATATGAGAACTACGTACTGACAAAAAAACTTGAGCAGATTTCCAAAGGGAAGAGGATAGTCTACGGCTTAGGCGAGAATTCTGGTCCCGAGTTCAACATTTCTGTTGTCAAAGAAGGTGCAAAGCAAAATGCACTTCAGAAGATAATGGATATTCTGGAAGAAATCAAGAGCGGAATTAAGACGAAGATCCAAAAAGAAAAGGGAGAAAAGTACTCGCAGGCCGTGGACGAGATATTCAATGGAATGTACCAACAGTTGTCTTCTTCAGAAGGTGCCCTGGTGAACATCTACAAGATATGGCAGAAGAATAAAGGAGAGGTAACGACATACTACATGCTTATAATATTCGATGATGAATATGCCTTAACATTTATTGAAAGCCTGTTTTTCGATATCTTATCATCGATGAAATTGGATGGTCTGGATTTCGAAACCTTGTGGAGAGACTCTTTCCTGCAGAAGGTATCACAGAAATAGCATTCAAAAGCAGCGACAAATCTGAAAAATTGAAAATTGGCGGAGGCGGTGGGATTCGAACCCACACGGACCGTGAGGTCCACCGATTTTCGAGACCGGCTCCTTAGCCTGTTCGGACACGCCTCCATTCGATAGGTACTAAGTTAGACACCAAGTATTGATTATATCATAATACCGATATTTTTCAATAGAATGTGAGTTGACCTAATCCTAAATCATCATTAATCATCAATCATCGTTGAATTTTAAGAACACTCTAAGTATTCTCATTTAGAATAGTTGTAACTGTGTCGAAAAGTCCGAAAAGTATAGAGCAGGTGGAGGACAGGTGAAGGGATGGAGAGAAACGACGAAAATAAAAAGGCCAAAATCATGATAGTTGAGGATGATAGAAAGATAAGAAGATTACTCGAAATCGAAGTCGAACATGCAGGTTATGAGGTTTTCTCCTATGAAAATGGAATCGATGCAATTGAGAACTTTAGGGAAGATGGTCCTGATTTAGTTATACTGGATATAATGCTCCCTGACATAGATGGTTATGATGTTGCCACACAAATCAGGAAACTGAGTCCTGATGTTGTTATACTTATGCTCACTGCTCTCGGAATGAAGAAAGATAAGTTGACAGGATTCGACTCTGGTGCAGATGATTATATGACGAAGCCGTTTGATAACGAAGAATTGTTAGCACGCATAAGGGCACTCTTGAGAAGGAAACATATAAGCCTATCCACACCTATTATTTTTGGTCCGCTGGAGATATACGAAGAGCAGCGAAAAGTCATATACAAAGGTGAGGAAGTTGAACTAAGCAAGACAGAATTTGAACTGTTGATGTATTTGGTAAAAAATAAACATAGAGTGGTAAGTAAGGAAGAAATTCTGAATGCAATCTGGGGAATTGACTACTACGGTTCTGACAATACAGTTGAAGTGTACATAAACTACATTCGTAAGAAACTCTCACCTGACCTTATAAAAACTGTTCGAGGGGTAGGTTACAAAATAGCTGGTGAGAAACTTGAAGCTGGCAACTAAACTCTCTTTATTCAACACGCTGGCTGCGATAATCATAGTAGCGGTCGTTCTTTTTCTCATATATAGTTTCTTCGCAGTCTCAGTAATGAGAAGTATATCAGATGAATTCATGAATGCAGATAGATTTGTCACCATCATTCAGACGCCATTTGGATTGCAGTACATAGTCAGAAGATGGGACATGTACGTGGCTTCTACTAACGAGAAAATGGTGGTAAGCGATCCTTATGGAATAGGATACATCGATTCAGAAGGCATCACCAAAGTGTCTGATAGGTATTTCTACTTTACTAAACTACAACCGCTGATTTTGGGAAAGGAAGTCACCTCCGCTATACGTTTCATAAATCTACTGAGAAACATATTTGTGCTTTCCATCGTTATCCTTGCCATATCAGTATTTTTCGCAAATTACTCTATCTCCAAAAGCAGTGTCAACGATCTGAAGGAATTTATAAACCAGATCGAAATACTTGGAGGTAAAGATGTGTCCTTCAGGGTCAGGATAGAGCCCAAAAGTGAAGAGGTTTCTGAACTGGTTTATAAATTCAACGAATTAATGGAGCGAATTGAGAAGGCATATAAATCTCAAGAATCTTTTGTTTCTGCAGTTTCGCACGAGTTGAGAACCCCGGTTGCTAGTTTGATGGGATATGTTAATATGCTGAAAAGATGGGGACTCAAAGACGAAGAGATTTTGAACGAGTCGATCAGTGCCATCGAAGAGAGTAGCATGGAAATAAAGGAAATCATCGAGAATATGCTTCTTATTGCTCGTGTTGAGACACTAACCCGCGAATCTATAAATATACCAGAATTTGTCGATGAAATCGTGAGGCAGAAATTCAAAGATAGAGAGGTTACGGTTGAGGGAGAAGGAAAGATAGAATCAAATAAGGAAGGCTTAGGAATAATAATCTCAATACTTTTGAGCAATGCCTTTGTGCACGGTAGTCCACCATTTGTGGTAAAAATTTCAAATGACAGGATAGATATAATAAACCATGGTCCAAAGATACCCGAAGAAGAAGTGGGGAGAATATTTGAAAGGTTCTACAAAGGTAGAAATTCAGACGGGACAGGTTTGGGCCTCTATATTGCTAGCGAGATAGCGAAGAAGATAGGTTTGGAAATAGAAGTAGATAGTAATGACGACAAGACAATTTTTTCGATTGTGGGATCTAAAACAAACTATGTAATAGTCGATAAGAATTAAAAGGTGGTGCGTATGAGGATTGAAGGTATCAACACCTTAAACATCGCAATGCTTACAAATCCCGTTTCCAGTAACAATGCATCAGCTACTACCTCCGCAAATGCTCAGGCAGAAGCTCAGGTACAGGAAACGCAGGAACTCATGCTAAAAACACTCGAATTTGCATTTTACAAGCAGCAAGACATGAACGTGAAGCTAGTACGTATTGTCGGAGATCTTTATCAAGGTAGGAACTTGGACTCCATGGCTTAGACTTGCGGAAGTTCACTAGTGATAAAAATCAAGTGCGGGTTAATCTTTCACCGCACTTGATTTTTAGATATTCAGCTATATTCTAATAGCTACTTCATCAATTATTTCAATAATCCTTTCTTGGTAAGGAAATCCTTTATTATTTCATCAAGCGTAGGTTCACCGATCTCTTGTAATTCATATCTAACTCTTACAGCAGGTTTGTTTATTTTCATGACTCTTCTTAAATCGATCGGCGTACCTATTACAACGACATCTGCATCCGAATTATTTATCGTTTCTTCAAGTTCTTTGATCTGTTTGTCGCCGTAGCCCATTGCTGGTAGTATGACATCGAGGTGACTGTATTTTTCATATGTTGAAACAATAGAACCAACTGCAAATGGTCTAGGATCGATCAATTCTCTTGCACCGAATTTCTTTGCTGCTACGTAGCCTGCACCGTATCGCATTCCACCATGTGTTAGGGTTGGTCCATCCTCAACTACTAATACTTTTTTACCTCTAATGATCGACGCATCGTCAACAAATATCGGTGATGCAGCATCCACAACAATGGCATTTGGATTCCATCTTGCAATGTTCTTTCTCACTGTTTCTATGTCTTCTCTATCTGCCGTTTCTTCTTTGTTGATAACTATAACATCTGCCATGAGTAAGTTTGCCATTCCCGGGTAGTACGATACTTCGTGCCCCGGTCTGTGTGGGTCGACGACAACTATTTGAAGGTCTGATTTGTAAAATGGAAAGTCGTTGTTTCCCCCATCCCATAGAATTACGCCAGGATTTTCTGCCTCGGCAGATCTCAATATTGCCTCGTAGTCGACACCTGCATAGATAACACTCTTCCTATCGATGTGTGGTTCGTACTCTTCCCTTTCTTCGATTGTGCATTCGTGCTTATCAAGGTCAGGATAGTCAGAAAATCTCTGAACTTTCTGCGCAACCAAATCACCATAAGGCATAGGGTGCCTGATCGATACAACCTTCACCCCATTTGCCCTGAGAATGTCGAGTACTCTCCTTGTTGTCTGGCTCTTTCCACAGCCTGTTCTTATAGCGCATACAGAGATAACAGGTTTCGTTGATTCGATCATCGTTCCTTTTGGTCCCATCAATTTAAAATCAGCGCCTGTTGCAAGAACGATGGATGCCCTTTCCATGACGTACTGATGTGGTAAATCACTATAAGCAAGTACAACTTCATCTGCATTGTACTTCTTAACAAGCTCTGGTAAATTCACTTCTTCTTCGATGGGAATACCATTTGGATAGAGTGGTCCTGCTAATTCTGCCGGATAGATCCTACCTGCAATGTCGGGAATCTGAGTAGCTGTAAATGCGACAACTTCATAATCAGGATTGTTCCTAAAGAATGTGTTGAAATTATGAAAATCTCTTCCTGCTGCACCAAGAATAATAACTCTTCTTCTCTTTTCCATCACTTGTCACCTCCAGTGTTCTCTTTTAAAAATTCTTAAATATACAGACCTAAAAGTCAATTTAAATTATATAATATGTACTGAGAAACTTCAATGATGAGTAGCGAAAATTATGAATGAAAACCACTATATCATTGTCGCTTGCTCTAGTATGCTACTTTATACGTAAGCATGTTCAAATATGTCTGTCCATACGAAACCAATCTTGTACCGTGGAAACTATTCCATTTGTTGTTCAATTTGATGAAAGTTGTAGTATAATAAGTTTAGGAATACTCAAGATATTTTGCAATTAGCTTTAGAAGGGTACTTCTTTATCTTTTATCCTATACGAAGGGGAGGTAGAGCGTATGAAAAAGGTATTGACAGTAGTTCTCGCCGTGTTGTTTGTGTTCATGGCATTTGGTCAAGCAAAGAAGATTACGGTGTGGACATCGGAGGCACAGGTTCCTATTCTTAAGAAACTTGCGGATCAGTACAAGGCAAAGTATGGTGTACAAGTTGACATCATTCAAGTTAACTTCGGTGACATCAAGTCGAAATTCTTAACAGCAGCTCCAGCAGGAGAAGGTCCAGATATAATAGTTGGTGCGCACGACTGGGTTGGTGAACTCGTTGTTAACGGATTACTTGAACCCATTAATCTTCCAGAAAAAGACAAATATTTCCCAACTCCGCTCCAAGGATTCACTTATAACGGGAAGCTCTATGGTATTCCATATGCGTTCGACGGTGAAGCATTGATGTACAACAAGGACTATGTGACCACTCCACCAAAAACGTTCGACGAGCTTATTGCGATGGCAAAGAAGATCGAAAAGGATTACGGCGGAGAAGTCAGAGGATTCGTATACGATTTCAAGAACTTCTACAACAGTGCATTCGCCATATTCGCCTACGGTGGATATGTATTTGGAACTGACAAATCTGGTAAAATCAATGTAAAAGATGTTGGGCTTGCAAATGCAGGGGCAATCGAGGGAATGAAATTCTTGAAGAAACTGGTTGATGAGAAACTCCTTACATCTGGTGACAACTACAACACGATGGATGGACTCTTCAAGGATGGGCTTGCCGCAATGATCCTCAACGGACCATGGGCAATTCCTGGATACAAACAGGCAGGTATAAATTTCGACGTTGCTCCAATTCCAACACTGCCTGGTGGAAAAGATCCAAAACCGTTCTTCGGTGCACAAGGTTTCATGGTTAATGCAAAAAGTAAGAACAAATTGTTTGCACTCGATTTCCTTACGAAATTCGTTGCTACGAAGGATGTCATGTACCAAATTTGGCAGTCTGACCCAAGGTGCCCGTCTAGAAAAGACGTTAACGATATTGTGATGACGAAAGATCCTCTCACGAAGAAATTTGCAGATTTCCTTGGAACGTATGGAATACCGATGCCAAATGTTCCAGAAATGGCAGCAGTATGGGGAGCAATGGGTGATGCGCTTGCAAAGGTACTTGACCAAGGTGTCGCACCAGAAAAAGCGCTTGCAGATGCAGTGACACAAATAAAGGCGCAGATTAAATAATATCTTACGGATCAGGGGGCACGGGGGTAGTACCCCGTGCCTTTTCTTAGAAGTCATGACTATCCGTTGTGCCTAGACTAAAGTTTTGGAATAGAGAAAGGGAAGAAGGCTGGCTTGCACCAAGCCTTTGATGGAAAGTTGATGAGCATATAAGGTATGAGTGGCATGATATCGGGATTAAGGAGCAGTGGATATTTTTCGATAAGGGGAAAAGGGAATTAGAGGTGAAACATACACGATAGTGCAAATTACAAAAAACTAAGGCTGGTAGAAAAGTCAAGAACTCTGATGTTTGAAAGGAGGGAAGAGCACATTCTTCTCGACCTTGTAGAAGGTGGAGTCTCCTGTGCTCGATTTTGATGAAGTTTCTAAAACTTCTAGGATGGGTGTTGTTAACTTTATTCACTGTTTTCAGCATCTTTGGCGGTATATTCCTACTTAGCAGGGGTTTTTACGAACTCTCCATTACGCTCTTTGTCCTGATCTTTCTGATAGATTTTTTCATAATCAACAGAAAAGCTTATCCATACAGATACATGATACCTGCATTGATATTGTTGTTTATACTCGTTCTCTACCCTATAGCATTTACAATAAGGACAGCCTTTACCAACTACGGAACAGGACATATCATGACAAGGCAAGAAGTAGTCGAAAGACTACTCGTTGATCCTATATATACGTATGTTATCGATGATGGAAAGCTGTACTCTTACAATATTTATGTGAGATACGAAGGCACACAACCAACGACAGATTTTAAGGTCATCGTCTATGTTGGGAATAATCCTTACATAGCACGTGATTACAGGGTGCTCAAAAGTGAAGCAGGGGAATTGATACTTGGTGAAGCTGAACTGATAAAGTTAAGTGAGAGCGGACTAAGATTTGAAAGACAAAATGGGAGGATAGAAATTATAAGAGATGGGAAGAAACTATATAAGTACTTCTATTCACCAGATGATCTATCAACTTATATAAACGAGGATTTCTTTAAGTACTCTATACTATTTCCAACCCTGAGTAAAGTAGAATTCACAGACAGTCTTTTAAATAGATACTCCATACGTCAAGACATGGAAGGCAGATTTACTTTTTCTCAAATCAAGCACATGTACAAACTGGGATTAGCTGAAACTGTAGAAAAAGGGAAAAGCGTAGTTAAGACCGTCATAATAAACACATCCACAAACAAACCTTTGATAGAAGAAAACGGTACGATTTATGACGTGAGCGAAAGTGGAGAGAAATTCGCCGTAGCTGGTTACATATCAGGTTATGGCTTTAAGAACTTTACGAAGATATTCACTGATCCAACGATTTCTGGACCGTTCACAAAGATATTCGTTTGGAACTTCACATGGGCGGCGTTAAGTGTCCTTTTCACCTTCGTCATTGGATTGATACTTGCACTTGTCTTGAATGATCCTGATCTTCGTGGTAAGACAATTTACAGATCACTTCTTATCATTCCATGGGCAATACCTGCATTCATATCGGTCCTGATCTGGAAGAATGGATTTTTCAACGAAACGTACGGTATCATAAACAAGTTCATCGTTGCGCAACTCTTCGGAGGAGAGCCAATCAAGTGGATGAATGATCCATTTTGGGCAAAAGTTGCAGTGTTGACAGTCAATACCTGGCTCGGTTTTCCGTACATGATGGTTGTCACACTTGGTGCACTGCAAAGCATTCCGGAAGACTATTACGAAGCAGCATCAATAGATGGTGCGAGCAAGTGGCAAAGATTTTGGAAGATTACGTTCCCATTGCTGATGACCACAGTTGCACCACTACTCGTGGGTAGCTTCGCATTCAACTTCAACAACTTCGGTAACATCTACTTACTTACCGGTGGTGGACCAGCCATGCCGAATACAACAACACCTGCAGGCTCAACGGATATACTCATATCCTACACCTATAAGTTGGCATTTGAAGGTGGAAGAGGGCAAGATTTTGGATTTGCCTCCGCTATTTCCATAATCATATTCTTTATAGTTGGTGGACTGAGCTTTATAAACTTCAGGCTATCAGGTTCCTTTGAAGAGGTGAACAGATAATGGTTAAAAAGAGGAGAAAAATACTAACCCATGTAATCTTAATTTTGGTGTGTATTGTTGTTTTATTCCCAATAGTCTGGGTTGTTTCAACATCTCTCAGAAGAGATAATGCAGCGTTTTCAACGAAAATGTTCAGTAGCAGACTTACTTTTCAAAACTACATAGATCTTCTTGCACCTGAGAAAAACGGTCCAAGATTGGTTTCTGATATAGATGCGCTAGTACTCTCGGCGCCACCTCACGATAAGGCAACAGTTGAAGAAGCTAATAAGTTATTCAGCAAAGACATCCAGAAATTCAAAGAATATATAAAAGAGACTGAAGAACTCAAAATGCAGATAGACAAAAGCATACAAGCAGTAAGAGACTACTTTGAACAAAATTCGGACAAACTTGTTTCAAGCTTTTCAAACAACTTGGACAGCATCGTTGCGACACTGAACTTTGAAAAGCCAGAAGAATATCTGGGTGTAGCAGCTTATGAACTTTACAATAATGGCGTTGATCTATCGACTCTTTCCGAAATAAATGATGTATTTTCCGGAAAAAATGATTGGGAAAGAATGATCGGAGATAAGAAGAACCAAGCAGAAAAGTTGAAAACCCGCATAGATGAACTTACTGCTATCTTGGAACCTCTTGAAAAATCTTATGCATCGCAACAGTCACAATTTACAAATCAGATCAACACGATAAAAACATTGCTTTTACCCCAGCTGAAAGAATATTCCAAAGTACTTAACAGTTTGACACAGATATTAGAATCAGCTAAGGACTCAGAAGCATATGCAGAATTTTTGCCGGACGAAGAGTTCATAATGAGTAAGTTTACTGAAACACTTTCGGAAATAGCGAATTTGAAATTGGAAACAGAAAAATACGCAGACCTTCAAGAGATAGATACTACTGTCAGCGAGTTCCAAAAACTCTATAGAAAAGTGCTTAGCAAATGGAGGAACTTCTCTTATAAAGATAAAGCACCATATTCAGACTTTTTGAATACTGTAGATGCATTTACAACAAATGTAGCTTCCACAATCAAAGAGAGTGTACTGTTGCTTAATCAGTTGAATAGCACAACTCAAAAGATGTTTGAACTACAAGCCCAAATAAATCAGCAAAGCTCGAATGCTACAAAACTGAAAAGTCAGTTAGACAAGTTAAACAATGAAATTGATGAAGCCTATGAAAAGATATCCCAGGCTCTGGTTTATCTCAATGCACAGGTTTTGAAAGATCAGATTCTAGAAATCAAAGATAGAGTCTCTTCTTTAAGTTTACCGAGTCAGCTTCAGTTACTCAATATACAATCAAAACGTGTGTTTGGGCTTGTGACGGATTTTGCCGCACAACTACCTGAAGGTTCGAAAGAACAGAAAAATCTGAGAGCACTTGTGAAAAACATCGACTGGCCCGGAACCGCGAAAGATATGTTTACCAATTACGATCTGTTCGTTGAAAATTATGAACCGTACATGAGTGAACTGAAAATGTATTTAGGCGAAGCAGAAAACCAAGGGCCTGAGTTCATAACTGTATCCAAGACCGGGATCAAGGTCAGGCCTCAATCACTTGAGAGGTTGACAGATGTGGTACTTTCAACTTACAGAAACAATGTGGTTCCAAACATGAACGTCATGTCGAGAAAAGCGACTGATCTTTCAGACAAATTGGGACTTAAAGACATATCCAAATCCTTGAAGACAATCGATGGTGCAGCATTCAGAATCGACCAAATTTGGCAAAGAAAACCAGACCATTACTTACTAAGATGGATAATGAATAGTATCATCGTAGCGCTTAGTGTTTCACTTATCACCACGGCAGTAACTGCACTTGCTGCATACCCATTCAGTCGTATGAGATTTAAAGGACGAAAATATGGTATAATGTTCTTGCTACTCATTCAAATGTTCCCAGCTATAATGTACATGATCGCCATTTATACATTCCTTGCGTTTGCTGGAAAGTACATCCCGGGATTTGGTTTGAGCAAGATCTCAGGTCTTGTGTTCGCATATCTCGGTGGCATAGCTTATAACATGTACCTCATCAAGGGATACTATGATACGATACCCGATTCACTTGAAGAAGCAGCACTAATCGACGGCGCAACAAGATGGCAAACATTTGTTAAGATAGTGCTTCCATTAGCTTCACCTATACTCGCTGTCATAGTGATTCTTACGTTTATGAGTACGTTCAACGAATTCGTACTTGCAAAGATCATTTTGCAAGACGTCAAACAATATACATATGCAGTGGGGCTTTACACATTCTCGACAGGACCTTTTGAAACGGAGTGGGGCTTGTTTACAGCTGCCGCCTTGATTGGAATGGTGCCTATGGTCGTGCTCTTCCTACTCATGCAAAAATACATAGTAGGTGGACTTGTAAGTGGAGCAGTAAAGGGATGAGGTTTATAGCATAAAGATGAGAGAGTGGTATTATATGATAGAGGGTAAACCTGACTATGAAAAAAGCATAGTGAACCTAATGTCAACATTCTTAAAATATTTCGACTGCCAAACATTTCACGATGAATATCCCCTCGAAGGTCCTCTCGAGGGGCTTTTAAACGATGTGAAGAAGATAGTGATATTCTTGATCGATGGAATGGGGTATGAGAAGTTTATAGAAATGAACAAAGAACTCAATTTCGAAAATGTCGTGAAAGTTTCGAGTGTTTTCCCGACAACAACAGCTGCTGCATTGACAAGTTGGTTTACAGCGAAAACACCAAAAGAGCATGGACTACTTGGATATATACTATATCTCAGAGAAATAGGTTCAATTGCAAACATGATAGAATTCTCATACCCTGGGGTTGAAGGTGGAATATTTTCAAGCATGATGAAAAAGAGAATCCACAAGCTTGAAAATGTATTCGACCTCCTCAAAAATAAAGGCCTCTATGGTGGTGTTCTTACACACTCAACAATAGCCAATTCCGGACTCTCTTACTTTATACATCGTAACGGTCATATCATGAGTTACTATTACATGGGAGACTTGCTTGCCACACTGAAGAGACGGCTCTCGGAAGACTGGCAGGGAATACTATACATCTACTGGGGCTATCTAGATGGTCTGGGACACAAAAAGGGGCCAGATAGTGATGCTTACGAGATCGAATTGAGAAGACTTCTCACAGAACTGAAAAGATTCTCAACAGAATCTCTGAATAATGAGACATTATTCGTCATTACCTCAGACCACGGTATGGTTCAAGTTCCCTCTTCTAATAACAATTTCCTAAAACCGACGGATACTTTCAACAGACTGTTATCCTCACCACCAGGTGGTGAAATGAGAATGATGTATTTCTATCTTTCAAGACGCAATAACGTGGAGTTACTAAAACATTATTTCGACTCAAACTATCCTGATTCTGCGGACTTTTTGACTCCAAGAGAAGCACTTGATTTAGAACTATTTGGGCCAGGCCGTATGCATCCCGAATTGTACAATCGAGTAGGTGATGTTATAATGGTTGCAAGAGAGAATAATGCTTTTACGTACATGTACAGTGGTGGTGAAGAACGATTATTAGGAATGCACGGTGGTTTAACAAAAGAAGAGCTTTATGTACCTGCAGTGTTTGTGAGATAGTTATGAGAATAAGCTAGTTAATAGCTTTTAGTTCAAAAATAGATGCGATAACGAGAGGGATGAAAAAAGATGCAACAAGTAAGGGTCAGATTCGCACCGAGTCCAACAGGTTACCTACATGTAGGCGGGGCAAGGACTGCACTGTTCAATTGGCTGTATGCACGCAAAAATGGTGGAAAATTCATACTGAGAGTCGAAGATACGGACACGGAACGTTCTACAATAGAATCTGAGAATATGATAATGCGAGATCTCAAATGGCTTGGCTTGGAATGGGATGAAGGACCGGACTGTGGGGGAGAGTATGGTCCTTACAGACAGAGCGAGAGACTGGATTTGTATAAACACTTTGCGGAGAAACTTGTAGAAAATGGACAAGCTTATTTTGCTGTCTATGATAAAGATGATCCAAAGAAGATACTGTACACATCAATTCAGAGACCTTCTGATGGAGTTGCGTACACAATCGTTTTTAAAGTGCCAAAGAATAAAATCATTTCATACGATGACATGCTTAAAGGGACAATAGAATTTTCAACAGAATACATGGAAGATTTCATCATCTTCAAGTCAAATGGATTCCCAGTTTACAACTATGCCGTTGTGATAGATGATCACACGATGAACATCACTCATGTACTGAGGGGAGAAGACCATATCTCGAATACACCGAAGCAGATACTCATATATGAAGCGCTAGGATGGCAACCACCGAAATTCATGCACATCCCCTTGATACTAGGGGCAGACAAAACGCCATTGAGTAAAAGACATGGTGCAACGGCAGTTGAGCACTTCAGAAGAGAGGGGTATTTGGCAAAGGCACTTGTGAATTACCTCGCAATACTGGGGTGGAGTGTTGATGAAGAAATATTCGATTACAAGGAGAAAATCGATTCATTCTCGCCAGAACAGATTTCAAATAAGAATGTTGTGTTCGATTATCAAAAACTCGAATGGGTGAATAGCCAACACATGAAAACACTGCCACTGGATGAATTGTGTGAGCAGTTTTTGGACTGGCAAAGATTTACAGGCAATGACAAAGAGATACCAAGGAATGTGTTTGAAATATGCAAAGAAAAGGTAAAGACACTAAAGCAGCTGTACGAATTTGCACTTCCATTTGTTTCTGACGAATATGACTACAGTGACGACTATGTGGAAAAGTTTCTCAAAAAGCCGGAAGCACTCGATATAATTCAAAACGCGCTGGAGCTATTCTCAAAGCTCAGTGACTACAGCATACAGGGAGTAGAATCCACACTTAGACAGATTGCATCAACACTCCAAATAAGTACGAACAAAGTCTTTCAGACAGTGCGTGGAGCGTTACTTGGAAGGCTTGTTACACCGGGACTGTTCGAGAGTATTGTTGTTCTTGGAAAAGAAGAAACAAAAAAGAGACTGGAACGAACAATGGAAAAGCTCGAGTCGCTTAAAGACTCCTAATGGCTGATTACCTCATCATTTGACTAGCGTAAAAATGTAAGCGAAGACCAGGTGATTATCATGAGAATATTCGGTATATACTCAAGTGAAAAGATAGAGATAGAAAAGGTTGAAAAAAATGGTGGGAAGATATTTGCCTATGCTACAACATCGCCGTTTTATCCAGACGGCAAGGGTGGCCAGCTTGGAGATAGAGGAAGCATAGGAGAAGCAAATGTATTATCGGTAAGAGAGAATGACGAATACACAGTTCTTGAGATAGACAGGGACATACAACCTGGAGAGTACGTCGTTTCAATAGATAGGCAAAGAAGGATGGACATAGCACAACAACATACTGCACAACACTTACTATCATCTGCACTTATCGAGATTGCAGACATCGAAACAGTTAGCTTTCATATGGGCGAAGAATATTCTACGATAGATATGGACATCGAGTTCATAGAATCAAATATGCTCAATGAAGCAGAGATTCTTACCAACAAGATGGTGCAAAGTGCCTTAGTGGTAGAAGAGATCGTCACCGACTTGGAAGGTTCGAGTAGATATCCGCTACGCAAACCCTTAAGTGAGAAAGTTAAAGGCAATGTAAGATTAATAAAAATAGGGCAGTTCGATGTATCCGCCTGTAGTGGGTTTCACACAGAGAACACAGGCGAAATTGGGATGATAAAGATAATAGACACGGAAAAAATAAAAGGTAATTTGACCAGGTTGTACTTTGTTGCAGGTTTGAGAGCGTTAAAGTACTTTCAGAAATATAACACCGTACTCAAAGAACTTTCAAGAACACTCACGACCTCTGTCGATGAGTTGCAAACGAGGATATCTAAGATGCAACACCAGATCAGAGAACAGTCTGCTGCACTATCATCGATTTCAGAAGAGCTCGCAAGGTGTATCTCAACGAATCTAGAAAAAGAAGGTCTAGTATATAGAGAAGGGTATACCGAGGTTGGCAATTTTCTAATGAAAACTCTGGATCTGTCCAATAAGATGCTCATATTTTTTGATGGCACCCGTTATCTGATTGCCTCACAAAAATATGATGTAAGGTTGATTCTCAAACAGCTTATCGAATCATATGGCGGAAAAGGTGGAGGTAAACGAGAATTTGCAAATTATCAACCCGAAAGAGAGATAAGTCGGAATGAATTTGAAAAGCTTTTCGTAAAAATCTACTGAAAAGCACGAGAATCATTGAATATTTGATAGCGTTCAACTCTTAGCAAATGGACAGGTCAAGCAATTAAGTGAATCGAGTAAAATTGATGCAAACTAGTACTACTAGTACTAAACGAATTCCATAAAACTGTGTAAATCGGAGGTGTGAAGTATGATTCGGATGAGGAAAAGTTTATTAGTATTTCTTGCTATCGTACTCTTTGCATTTGTATGCTTCGGAGACGCTTTAAAATTCTTGCCACAGAATTATTCGATGCTGGTATACGTTCCCGACTTGCCAAAATTATACGATTCGTTTAAGGCGCTCCCAATAGGGCAGACATTATTGGCGGATACAGGGATTGGTCTTGAATCCTTAGTAAACGGCATTTTGGAACAACAGTTACTATCGATGAAGTACACGATGAGCGACTTCGATCTCTTCACAAAGGAGATGCTCGCTACAACAGACAGTAGTGGCAACATGACAATCGTGCTAGGTCCTGTGAAAAATCCAACAAAAGTGAAAAATGTTCTTCAAAGCTTGATAGACGAAGAAACATTAAAACAAACCCAATTTGTGGAGAACTACTTCGTATTCTCAAACTCAAAAACCAAAATTGGTGGTGGAAAAGTACCTGCTGCGCTTCAAGCGAATTTGAAAGGCAATCTTGGTGTAACTTATACTAACATAGTCGACGGGAAAATAAGTTTTGAAGGTTACGGATACCTAAGAGTTGAGAACAATGCCTTAACATTTTACGAAAAGATAGATGCAAAAACGAATGATGCAAAATCAGCGCTCAAATCTCTTCAAAATGCCAAACCTATAGATATACTCGGAGACAAAAATGTGGGAGGGGATCTCTTGATATTTGTAAACAGAGACATCCCTGAGGCACTCAGAAAAGCTACGATCGATGCTTTGTTATCAACATTCAATATAACAGGCGTAACTGCTTCCGGAAAAATGTACATGTGTATGGATATCGGTTCGGTGCTCACTGATCTAATGGGTACAGATACACAAACTTCTGGCAAAAGTGGCACTAGTAGTACTACTCAACAAACCATGCCATCTATTTCTTCTTACTCAGTTGTTTTCGGTTCAGGCCTGAAGATGCCTGCTGAAGTGAAAAAATACGTTACAATAGGTGGGGAAAGGTACGGAATACTGGAAGCAGAAAATGGCGTTAAGACTTATATACTTGTCAAAAGTGATAGAATGATTACCTACACGATAGAACCAAATAAATACAAACCTGGGGACAGAGCATTCTTTACCTCGACATATGATTCAAAGTATTTTGCAGGGGTTTTGATCAACTTTGAACCACTGATATACAATCTGCTTGGCAAAAAAGTTAAGTCTTCAGCAACATTCTTAAATAGTGTTGAAGGCGATTCCATAATCATGAGAGGTTCTATTAAGTAATTTGAACGACTCAAGTAATTAAAAACGAAGATAGAAGGTGCCGGAGTGGCTGATAAAAAGAGTTCTTTTGGGAAAGTTATTGGATGTTTCTTCTACTTCTTTCTATTAGCGCTTTTCATTCCCATAATAATGTCATCTGTATTTTTTAACTTTAGGATACTTTTTCCTGGATTTTTTTCGTTTCTTGGTGTTTTCTTCATCTTGTTCGTTGTTTTTGTATTCTACTTAATAGCTACGAGATCTAAAAAGGAATCAGGAAACAGCGAGAATGACAAGGCAAAATCTGCTCAGAAAAATCTAGAGAATATGACAAGTAATGGCTCTTCACAGTATAATTCTCAGAGAGAAGAAAAATCAGGTTTGCAAGATGAACAACAAGACTACTTAAACGAACAAGACGCAATAGAAGCATTCGAGAAAACTTACGAGAGAGACAAAGAAACTAATGGACCAAAAAGCGATGTTGTTTACAAAGCTTTCTTACGTCTCAATCTTGGCCCAAATTCAACTTACACTCAAGTTAGCGAGAGGTATTACGAACTGACAAAGAAAATACATCAAAAGAAGATCAGTGAGGAAGCTAAAGAAAAGGAACTTGAGGAATTGAACAAAGCGTACAACATACTTACCGAATACTATTCGAAGAATTCGTAAATTCGTACTATTGTTACTATGTACTCCACGAAGTTAAATAAGACTTTAGGGAGCTGATTGTATGACAATTACTTTTGGTGTAATATTTTTCATACTCCAGATAATTGCGATATTTCTGCTAATTTATGCACTCGTACTCATGTTTAGAATCATAACTTCGCCAGAAGCTGGAACGGATGTTGGCAATCAGAGAATGGTAAGAAAGAACGTCAATCTGCCAGATAACGTAAACGACGAGATGCTTAAGAAGGCATTCAAAACATTTGGACTATCGCCATCAGACGATTATCCAGAAGTATCGTACAGATACTATCTCATCAGAAAATGGCTCCAGTCCTCAGACTTTGACGAACAAGAAAAAAGCAGAAGAATTGCTGAACTTGATGCGCTCTTTGATATACTTTCAGATTACTATACGAAGAAGTCGTAAAACTATAGAAACTTTCAACTGAACATGGAATACATAAGAAAGCTAGAGAGAATTACTCCCTCTCTAGCTTTTTTTCAATGATCCTCTTGCAAATCTCAACAGCCTCTTGTGCATCTTTGCCATCATTTATCCAAAATGTTCTCCAAATCCCTCACTCATTGATTATTCCTCTACAGTCTGTGGATATGTTGCATAGTTTCGTTGAGATTTCATAATTTTATGAATTTGCTTGACAGGTTATTAACAAAAAGTGTACAATTGCGTTGAGTTTTTCAAATCAACTTCCGGGGCGAAAATCATGAGAAGAACAGCTTACTTAGTGGTTTTATCGGCTCTGTGTATCATTTTGTTGTTGGTCTCTTGTACAGGCCCTGTCAAGAAGGATATTTTCATCAACATTTCATTAACTGGTGAAGCTGTGAACATTAATTACGCTAAGTTCTCAACAACTCCTGCAAACTTTCAGGACAACATTGCCGTGAACAAATACAAGGTGTATTTGTACCAAGATGGGAAAGTAGTTTACCAGCAGGAGTCCACGAGTGTTTCCAACAACACAATATCACTTCATTTGACAACTATCAACAGTGGAACGTACACCCTAAGAGTGGAAGCATTTAAGGATACCACACCTATCTTCTATGGAGAGAAAGTAGTTCAGCTTTCATATGGGCAGAACAACACTCAACTCACAACATACTTCAACAAAGCGAAATTAACCGTGGACGTTGAAAATCAAGCAGAAGGATTCGAGTTAACTGAATTAGGTATTGAAGGATCACTGCCAGCAAGTCCTACCAATAACTTTGTAGAGAATGCATCATTTCAAAACAAAGAGATATATCCAGGAGTTTGGGAGATCAATTTGGAGGCGACATTAACCATTTCTGGCGATCAAAAGACAGTGAAATGGACAAAGTTATGCGAAATATATCCATCAAGAGACAAAGTGTTGGGCTTAGTGATAAAAAGTGATGATTTTGGGAACGTATACATAGATTTGCTTATAGAAGTTGATTTGGTGTATCTTGACAAAGTATGGGGCATGAGAGCGGAAAGGAATGAAGCTGGACTGAAATTGATATGGGATTACAACCTACCGGCAACGTTTAGAGTCTACAAGGGAACAGGTCAACCTGGGGATGATATTGAATTCATAGGTAGCACGACGGAAAAATACTTTGTTGACACAAATCCTGTAAGCAATAAGAACCATTACTATATCAATGCAATTTACGGAGGAAAAGAGAGTGGTTTGTGTGAATTAGTAATAGATTTGCAATCACCACAAGTCACGATAGTTAATCCAACGAATGGAGCAACTGTAACGGGGTTAGTTACGATAACGGCAGAAGTGCAAGACAATGTTGGAGTATCAAAGGTTGAGTTTTACATCGATGGGACGAAAGTCGGTGAAGATACCAGTGAGCCATATCAATGCAATTGGGACACTATTGGACTAACGAATGACTCAACCCATACGATACAGGCAAAAGCATACGACATCATAGGTAACCCAGGGCAAAGCAATATAGTAGCAGTGAGAGTTGTAAATAACATACCACAAGTAAGGATAGTAAATCCAACGGACGGTGAGACCCTGCATGGAACGGTTACTATACTGGCCGAAGCTCAAGACAACGAAGGAATAGCTCAAGTTGAATTTTCTGCTAACGATAAATTTTTGAAAGACTTCATTTCCTCACCGTATGAATATGCTTGGAATACATATGGAGTAATCGATGGAACCTATACATTAAAAGCGAAAGCTACTAATTTATCTGGCAATCAGAACTCTGAAAGTATAAATGTTATAGTGAACAACGGACAAAAGACGTTTGGAGGAAGTGGTAATGATTATGCACGTTCGGTTAAGCAAACGACAGATGGCGGATACATCGTCGCTGGGTCCACAGCTTCGTTTGGAGCTGGTGGCTACGATGTATACATCCTCAAGTTAGATTCAAATGAAAACTTAGTTTGGCAAAAGACGTTTGGAGGAAATGGTAATGATGAAGCATATTCCATCCAACAAACGACAGATGGCGGATACATCGTTGCCGGTGATACATCGTCGTTTGGAAACGGTGGCTACGATGTATACATTCAGAAATTGAATTCAAATGGAACACTGATCTGGCAAAAGACATTTGGTGGAAATTCTTTTGATGAAGCATATTCCATCCAACAAACGACAGATGGCGGATACATCGTTGCCGGATATACTCACTCATTTGGAGCTTTTTATGGCGATGCATACGTCCTGAAACTTAATTCAGACGGAAGTTTAGCATGGCAAAAGACGTTTGACAGAAATGGTGATGACTGGGCAAATTCTGTTCAAGAAACGATAGATGGCGGATACATCGTTGCTGGGTGCACATATCCATTTAAAGACTTCGACGTATACATCCTGAAACTTAATTCAGACGGAAGTTTAGCATGGCAAGAGACGTTTGTTGGAGATGTTGGTAATGATGAAGCATATTCCATCCAACAAACGACAGATGGCGGATACATCGTTGCCGGATATACTCACTCATTTGGAGCTGGTTGCTACGACGCATACATTCTGAAACTCAATTCAGACGGAAGTTTAGCATGGCAAAATGCATATGGTGGAAGTGGTTATGATTATGCATGTTCCATCCAACAAACGACAGATGGCGGATACATCGTTGCTGGGCACACAGGGTCGTTTGGAGCTGGTTATGAAGACGTATACGTTCTGAAACTCAATTCAGATGGAAGTTTAACATGGCAAAAGACGTTTGGAGGAAGTAATTATGATGAAGCATATGCTGTCGAACTAACGGCAGATGGTGGATACATCGTTGCCGGTTATACAAGGTCGTTTGGAGCTGTTAACTATGATGCATACATCTTGAAACTTGATTCAAATGGAGAATTACACCCTTTTCAATGATAGATATTGTGAATAAATGAGTCAGTTTTTTGTCGCTTTAAAACATATTGAAACAAGACCGGGCATCAGTTGCCCGGTTTTGTCTTTCTCATTAACTCATTGCAAATCTCAACTGCCTCTTGTGCATCTTTGCCATCATATATCCAAAATGTTCTCCAAGCTCCTCACTCATTGATTATTCCTCTACAGTCTGTGGGTATGTGCATAGGTTTCGTTGAAATTTCATAATTTCATGAATTTGCTTGACAAGTTATTAACAAAAAGGGTACAATTGCGTTGAGTTTTTCAAATCAACTCCCGGGGGCGAAAATCATGAGAAGGGTAGTTTACTTGGTTTTGTCTGCTCTGTGTGTCATTTTGTTGGTCTCTTGTACAAGCCCTGTCAAGAAGGATATTTTCATCAACATTTCATTAACTGGTGAGGCTGCGAACATTAATCACTCTAAGTTCTCAACATCTCCTGCGAACTTTCAGGACAACATTGTTGTGAACAAATACAAGGTGTATTTGTATCAGAATGGGAAAGTAGTTTACCAGGAAGAGTTCTCGAATCTTTCCAACAACACAATATCACTTCATTTGACAAATATCAACAGTGGAACGTACACCTTAAGACTGGAAGTATTTAACGATACCACACCAATCTTCTATGGTGAGGAAGTAGTTCAGCTTTCATATGGGCAGAACAACACTCAACTCACAACATACTTCAACAAAGCGAGATTGACTGTGAACGTTCAAAATCAAGCAGAAGGATTCGAGTTAACTGGATTAAGTATTGAAGGATCACTGCCAGCAAGTCCTACCAATAACTTTGTAGAGAATGCACCATTTCAAAACAAAGAGATATATCCAGGAGTTTGGCATATTGACTTGGAAGCGACAATGACTTCTGATAGCTCATCAATTAAGGTAATATATCCACCAAATGTATACGAAATATATCCATCAGAAGACAAAGTGGTGAATTTCGTGGTAAATAACATACCACAAGTAAGGATAGTAAATCCAACGGACGGTGAGCCCCTGCATGGAACGGTTACTATACTGGCCGAAGCTCAAGACAACGAAGGAATAGCTAAAGTTGAATTTTTTGCTAACGATACACTTTTGAAAAGTTTCACCTCCTCACCGTATGAATATGCTTGGAATACATATGGAGTAATCGATGGAACCTATACATTAAAAGCGAAAGCTACTAATTTATCTGGCAATCAGAACTCTGAAAGTATAAATGTTATAGTGAACAACGGGCAAAAGACGTTTGGTGGAAGTAGTGGTGATCAAGCATATTCTATCCAACAAACGACAGATGGCGGATACATCGTTGCCGGTTATACAACGTCGTTTGGAGCTGGTTGTGGCGACGTATACGTCCTGAAACTTAATTCAGATGGAAGTTTAGCATGGCAAAAGACGTTTGGTGGAAATAGTGATGATAAAGCATGTTCCATCCAACAAACGACAGATGGCGGATACATCGTTGCTGGGTGGACATGGTCATTTGGAGCTGGTTATGAAGACGTATACGTCCTGAAACTCAATTCAGATGGAAGTTTAGCATGGCAAAAGACGTTTGGTGGAAGTAATTTTGATTATGCATATTCCATCCAACAAACGACAGATGGCGGATACATCGTTGCTGGGTACACAGATTCGTTTGGAACTGATTTTGACAACGTATACGTCCTGAAACTTAATTCAGATGGAAGTTTAGCTTGGCAAAAGACGTTTGGTGGAAGTAGTTTTGATTATGCATATTCCATCCAACAAACGACAGATGGTGGATACATCGTTGCCGGTATTACATTGTTGTTTGGAGCTGGTTATTACGACGTATACGTCCTGAAACTCAATCCAGATGGAAGTTTAGCATGGCAAAAGACGTTTGGTGGAAGTAGTTTTGATTATGCATATTCCATCCAACAAACGACAGATGGTGGATACATCGTTGCTGGGTGGACAGAGTCGTTTGGAAGTGCTGGCTGCAATGCATACATTCTGAAACTCAATCCAGACGGAGATTTAGCATGGCAAAAGACGTTTGGGGGAAGCGGTTATGCTGAAGCTTATTCCATCCAACAAACGACAGATGGCGGATACATCGTTGCTGGGTACACAAAGTCGTTTGGAGCTGGTTGGTATTGGTACGACGTATACGTCCTGAAACTCAATTCAGACGGAAGTTTAGCATGGCAAAAGACGTTTGGTGGAAATCGTGATGACTGGGCAAATTCTGTTCAACAAACGACAGATGGCGGATACATCGTTGCCGGGACCACAAGGTCGTTTGGAGCTGGTTGGGAAGATGTATATATCCTGAAACTTGATTCAAATGGGGAATTACACCCTTTTGAATGATAGATGTTATGAATAAATAACTCAGTTATTCTTCGCTTTAAAACATATTGAAACAAGACCGGGCATCAGTTGCCCGGTTTTGCCTTTCTCATCAACTCATTGCAAATTTCCACTGCCTCTTGTGCGTCTTTGCCATAGGCACATCCAAATCTTTGAGCGAGTTCTTCGTTCATGGAAGCACCACCTGCAATGACTGGTATCTCTATTCCTGCGCCTTTGAGTGTGTTTACGACCTCGCCTACTTTGACAACTGTTGTTGTCATCATTGCAGATAATCCAACTATGTCTGGTTTTAATTCAACCGTCTTTTGAAGGATGACTTGTGCAGGTACATCTTTGCCGATGTCTATTACTTCAAAGCCTGAACTTTCCAACACTGTTCCAACTATCTTTTTGCCTATGTCGTGTATATCGCCTTCGACAGTTGCCAGCAAGACTCTTCCTGACTTTATTGACTGACCTTCTGGAATCATCTCAGTTAGTTTTGCGAATATCGGTTTCACCGTTTCTGCAGCCAATATTAGATGTGGCAGGAATATCTTGTTACTGGCATACAACTTCCCGATTTCTTCCATCGCCTTTGCCAGAACATTTTGAACGATTTCCAGCGGTGACATTTGTGATGTGCCTGAACTTAGTGAGGTAACGTACTTATCTGCACTGATTCCATCACCTTGAATCAGAGCTTTAACTAATTCGTTTTCTATACCTTGCACTGGTGCTTCTACAGCCTCTTTTTTCAGCATCTTCTTCATGCCAGTTAAGATATTCATCGTTGTCTGCTCTGCTGTATTGATGATGGCACCACAAAGCCCTCGTTCCATAGCCAATGCAAGTAGTGATGCATTTAGACTCTCACGGTTTGGCATACCAAAACTGAAATTTGATAGTCCTATGCTCGTCTTTATGCTATCTACTGAAAGGAGCCTTATCGTTTCAAGTGTGACGTTGTAATCTTCATTTGCACCGAATGGTAATACCAGCGGATCAACGAAGATTCTATCCTTTTCTATACCTTGAGAAGTTACATATTCAACCGCCCATTTACCTATCTTGTACCTTTCTTGCGCACTCTTCGGTATCTCATTTCCCATTGCGAGGATGATAAGGACGCCGCCAAATCTTTTCAGCAGTGCAATTTTCTTATCGAGTTCTTCTTTTGTTGCCTTGGAAGAATTGATGAGTGGCCTGCCAGGATATTCGAAAAGTGCTGCTTTCAGGAATTCCTCGCTCTGTATGTCCAAAGAGAGTGGAATACTCACTACCCTATCGAGTTCAACTATCACTTTTTTGAAATGCTCTTTGCTTAGGAAAGTCTCGTTGCCAAGATTGACATCCAAAACTTGTGCACCCTCATTTTCCTGTTCCCTTGCCAATTTCAATATATTCTCAATATCGAAGTTTCGTATCTTTTCTTGGAATTTCTTCTTTCCAGAGGCATTTATTCGCTCGCCAACTATCAAGAATGGTGAGATGTTTACCATGTACGTTCTATTTGAAATAACATCCAGTTTCTCAACATTTCTTTTCATCGCTCTTCTATTTCCAAACATTTTCATCATGTATTCTATATGTTCTGGCCCACTGCCACAGCAACCACCGATGATGTTCATCCCAACTTGCACGTGGTCTTCCATATGTACAGCAAATTCCTCTGGTGAAGTTTTATACAACAGTCTTCCATCGCCGGTCAGTATGGGTTTACCTGCATTTGGCTCGGTGAAGATAGGCTTTCTTGAAAAGAGTGCCAGTTTCCTTGCGAGTGATAGCATTAAATCAGGTGTTAGTGTACAGTTAATGCCAATTGCATCCACATCCAAGTCGTTGAAGAGTGATACGTAAACTTCTACACTTGTACCAGTCACAGAAACACCATTTTCTTCAAATGTCATGCTAACGAGTAATGGGAGTTCTTGAGTCACATCACGTACTGCAAGGTAAGCAAGTTTCAATTCTTTTAGATCGCTCATCGTCTCGATTATGAATCCGTCCACACCTGCATCGTACAATAACTGCGCCTGTTCTCTGAAGATGTTGTATACGTACTCTGAATCGAGCTCGCCAAAAGGCACAATCATCTCGCCAACTGATGATATATCACCAAGTACATAGACATTTTTGTCACTAAACTTAGCAACATCCTTTGCTATATTTACTGCCTGTTTATTTATATCAACAAAATACTCTTCGTATCCCAGCTTTTCTAATTTGTATCTGTTTGCACTGAACGTGTTTGTAAGCAGAAAATCTGATCCGGCTTGGACATATTCGCGCTGTAGTTCATATACAGCTTTCGGGTTGGTAACATTTAGCAATTCTACGGGGGTTTTTCCTTCAATATGTCTGCGCTTAAAAAACTCTGTGCCATAAGCACCATCGAGAAAAAGTATCCTTTCATTCACAATCCTGAAGAAAAGTTCCCTATTCATCAATATAATGGGCAAGGATACTCCAACTTCCAAACGGTAGCCTAAGTTGGAGAGGAATTGCCCTACCTCCTTTCTGTTCGTTTTAAACTTTTAAAATAAACAAACGTGTGATATATATAATTATATCAACTGATACATCTGGCGCACATTAGTGCGGACAAGTAAACTGATGAGTCTGATGGCTCTACAGTGTAGAGGCTGTTTAGACCAGCCTGAGAGAATAAGGGTCGTTTGACTAAACTTCTTTCGAAATCCTCCACCTCTAAGGTGGTGGGTAGTTTAATTTGCTCACCTATAGGTTCAACATACTATTGTTTGCCGAAGATCATTTCAAGCAATGTCTTAGTAGATTGTCCTCTTCCCATCGTGAAAACATGGATGCCTGGTGCACCAAAATCTATCAATCTTTCAACAAGTTGCGATGTATATTTCAGCCCGATGGTAAACTCTTCTTTTTCTGTTTTAGCCTCCTGCATTTCTTTGACAAACGATTCCGGTATGTTGACAAAAAATTTTCTGGGAATACTATATATTGACTTTAAACTTACAACCGGCTTTATCCCAGGAATTATAGGGACGTTAATGGACAGCTTACGTGCCATTTCAACGAATCTCTTATAAACGTCAAAGTCGAAAACCATCTGTGTGATAATGTAGTCAGCACCCATGTCCACCTTCTCTTTGAGATGTCTCATGTCTTCTTCCAAATTCGGCGATTCGAAATGTTTTTCTGGATAACCGGCGACCCCTATGCAGAAATCTGTGGGATGCGCATTTTCACATGGATAGAGGTATTTACAATTGTTCATATCAGAGATTTGTTTTACCAATTCACTTGCATGTTTGTAGCTGTCCTTTTCTATCTCTGCAGATTGGTTTTCGTACTCACCACGTATGACAAATAGATTTTCCACGCCGATCAAATTCAAGTCTATGAGCATGTCTTCTATTTGATACTTATTCATACCGTAACATAGCACGTGCGGAACGACATCTACACTGTAGCGTCTCATCAAAGCGGCAGTTATTCCCACTGTGCCGGGTCTTTTGACTTTTGGCACCTTTACAATTCGTTCGTTGAGTTCTACGTATGTCATCTCTGGTGCATGCCTTGTGACATTTATGAAATTGATTGGGAAATGCATTAGTTGATCTAAGACAGAGTATATCTCATCTATATTTTGTCCCCTATTTGGTGGTAGAATTTCTATAGATAAAACCAGTCCTTCTTTTATCTTATCAACAACTTTCACGTCAATCTCCCTCCCCTTGACTGATTAACACCAGTCCATGCTTTCCTACCGCGCCTAGTTTATCTCTATAGATGATAACAACAGTCTGCACGTGTTCATTTAAGGCGATTTTCAGAACTTTTTCAATGTCTTCTTCGTTCTTTACCATGTTACAATAGGAAGTTGCGAATGCATCCGCAAAACTGGCAGAATCGGATACAATTGTTACTGCGTCAGCTTTACCGAAACTAAATGAATGCCCTACGGTGCCTGAAGAAGTACATACACCATGTTTACCTGGTGGTATTTCCAGCCCTATCTTGCCTGATAAAACAGAATTTCCAGCATAAATAGCAACATCTATTGGCTGGATGTTCTTTATGAATATGTCACCTCCGTTTTCGACAACAACCTCTCCACAGTTGAACTCCTCTATTAGAAATCTTCCAACCTCGTCGGCAATTGCACCAGCCACCGCTGCCATTGGCCCCACAGAGGCAGATCTAGAAGCATTCACCATCTGCTGAACAACCTTTGACTGAGTGTCGATTTGAAGTGGTTCGAATGAAGTCAGGAATATCGGGTCTTTCAGAATGCAATCTTCGATCTCTTTACGTAGCTTGATTACGATATCGTAAGTAAAATTTATCATCCTTTCATGGAATACATCTACCCCAATCCAAAGGTCCGTTTCTTTATATGCAACTGTAAAGCTTTCGAACCTACCATTATGCCAATTTCTGTAGAAGCGATCTGTTTCAAGCATCTGGAGGTAGTTTCACCCCCACTGGACAAGCATCAGAACATAGACCGCACATGACACAATTTTCTTCTGTAAAAGTGAATTTCCCATCGTTAAGTGTAAGTGCATCGTTTAGACATAAACTCACACATGCTCCACAGTCTACGCAACGAGGTTTGTTAAGTTCTGTCTTCTTAGTGCTTGGCTTTTCAACAAGTTTCTTTAGCGAACGCTCTTCTTTAAATAATTCAACAGGCTTTGTGAGTAGGAAGTGATTCTCATAGACCCATCTCTTCAATTCATTAGCTATCTCACGTGCCATTGGCAAACTAGAAATGGACGAGGTCTTAGCTTTTCTACCATCTATCTCCACCCATCCGGACCTTAGTTGTGCATAGTTGACACGGGCAACTACAGGTCTATCCAACTTGCTATAATCTTCTATCTCTGTCTCTATTTCTTCATTACTGCGAGAGACATAGTAAGCGATTTCTTCGTTGAGAATCGGAATTGGTACACCTATACCTATGAATATCGTTACACCATACTCTTTGAAATATGCGGCTTTTATGTATCTGGGATTCATCTTCTTTGCATCTCCCACCAATGCCAGTGTTCTTGAAGCATTGATCGGGATTCCATAATTATTTGTTTTCACATCGTTTTTGAATTGTGTGCCCGGCCACACAACGTATCCCACTCCACCACACAAGAATATCCTCGTTCCAAGTCCTATCGTCATGAGATTCGGGTCTTTCAAAAGTGGGCTCAGTTCTCCGGATGTTGAATAGGTTACGTTCCCAAAGTTTGGTAGCAATTTACCCATATAGGTATACATGATCTTATCAGAGCTATTTGTTGCAGCCGCATAGTTTTGATATGCATTTCTTGGATTTAGAAGGAAAAAATCATTTATCATGTCTTTATTTATATAGCCATCAAACTCTTTCCTTGGGTAACAATCGGTGCCCTTTCCAGAAGCTCTCAAGTGTAAATTTTCACCTTTGATCAGGGATTCTATGATATGTGCACCACCAAGTGTCTTATCCTCTTTAGATTCTTGAGTTGCACCTATATAACCATCTACTGCTGCAAGGCCCCCATATACTTCAACTCCAGACAATTCTATTCTTTCCATACGCATGGGTGGAGTTGTGTGTCCAAAATTTATGAAAGCCCCACTAGAACACATAGGTGCAAAAGTTGCTGTTGTTACTACATCCACTTTCTCTGCTATCTCCTTTACACCAGACTCTTTGGCCATTTTCACAACTTCTTCTGCGGTTAGAACGACTGCCTCTCCACACTTTATCTTTTTGTTGATTTCCTCAATGTCCTTCAAACTCGTCACCCCCGAAAAACTCTTCATGTATTGCTTTCAAAGCCTTTTCTCTATTTTCGCTACTAACTATGAAATACGTTGTTACATCGGATGCACCTGCTGAAATCATTTCCACATTTATCTCTTGCTTTGAAACTGCTGAAAAGATCCTTGCAGCTACGCCATGTTTTCTCAAGATGCCATCTCCAACAGTTGCAATCAATGAAATCCCTGTCTTGTAGCATATATCCTCAACTTCTATGATCTTCATTTTCGACGTTATCCGTTGACATCGCTCCACATCGTAGCTTGAAATCAGTATATTTATACTCGTTTGAGAAGTTACCACAGATTTTATATTTATACCCTCATTTCCAAGCGTTGAGGCAATGAATCCCAAGATTCCTGGAACACGGCCAACGTTAGATCCCTTGAACTGAATAATTGCCACATCATCGGTAAACGATATGCTCTTTACAACAGATTCGGTAATGAGACCGGTTGAAGATATCATTGTATCAGGGTCCTCAATGGAGGTAAATGAATTTATGTTGTATACATAAAGCGGTATCTTTTTCTTTCTCACAGGATCTACAGCTGCGTGGTGCAATATCTTTGCACCAAAGTACGACAGTTCAGCAGCTTCATCGTAATTTAGCTTTTCAACAGATTTGACACCCTTTACGATCTTTGGATCACTTGTCATGAATCCTGAGACATCCTTGTAAAGATCCACCCTCTGAGCATCTATGCAATATGCGATGCAGGTCGCTGAATAATCGCTTCCGCCACGGCCAAGTATGGTGACTTTGTCTTCATACACTCCGTAGAAACCGGGTACAACATAATTCTTGCCCTCTTTGAAAAAACTCCTTAAATTCCTCTCACTAGCATCCAAATCCACAGAGGCATTCTTAAATTTGCCATCTGTTACCATCCCGAATTGCTCTGGAAGTGCTTCTTCAAAGTCTAAACCCATTTTATTGAAATAGTATGTCAAGAGGAGAGAAGAACATCTCTCTCCGTGGCTTACAACGTAGTCGTGGACAAAATCTGGTACCTCGCCTATCAGTTGAGCACCAACGAGCATATTGCGTATTTGATAAACTCTCTCCTTTAGTAGAACAGACTCCTCACCGAGAAAATCGCAGTATCTTGAATAGAGATGTGACAAGAGTTCTTCTACATCGAGCGTTTGTATGTTTCTCAAAGCACTGATCAATGAATTTGTAACACCATTTAGTGCAGAGACAACCACAACAATCGGCTTGTCGTACATCCTGACGACTTCCAGTATCCTTGAAAGATCACTCCGATGCCTTAGATTAGACCCACCGAATTTGAGTACGAAGCTATCCATTCTTTCACTCCCCTTTCCCAAAATTACCTCGAATATACGAAGTACATGGGTAGACTGTTGCGATTTCTACAATTATAATCTATAAAATTATTTTTGAAAGTGGCATTTTAGCAAGTTATAGTGAGAAATAAGCACTATGAATCGTTGAGAATAGAATATGGGTATGGATTGCTTGATCAAGCTTGATCAAGATAGTGAGTAATCAGCTAGAAAATAAAGAGACAATTGTCGAGTTTCTATCGATGTGATTGAGCTTTCAAGATTCCTTCGAAGACCGGGTCGAGCACTTTGTATCCATCTTGTGTCTTTTCTATGATCGACATTTTCTCAAGATTATCGAGTAGGCTAGAAAGCCTTGAATCACTTATCATATCTCCTTTAGCAAAAAGATGGTTTCTCAACATTGTCCAGGTGTTTATCCCCTGTGCAATGAGTTTTAGTATCGTGGTATATCTCGGACTTCTCTTTTCGAGCTCATTCATCTCTTTTTTGAAAAGTCCTTCCATCACAGAATAAACCTCTCTCAAGGCATTTTCCTTGTCTCTTGTTTCCACGTACTTCACGCCAAACAATGTTAAATAACCTGCTATGCCATCTATCTTTTCAACAATCTCAGAAATCTCAAAATCTACCTCTTCCCCTATTTCTTGAAAGCCTGTTTGCAAAAATTCCATAGATTGCTCGAAATTGAATGGCTTGATAAGCATCTGTTGGATAGCCCTTCCATACAGGGGTGAATTGTAATCCTCAAGCTTTAGAAAATCGTAGAGTACCCCTACTTCAGAACCAGTTATTATCACCCGCACATTAGTCAAGTAATCGTAAACATATGACAGAAAGGCAAGAAGGTCGTTCCCACCCCTTGAGCCGTAGAACCTGAAATATTGAGCTTCATCAAAACACACAACGAAGAACGTTCCTTCAGACTCGGCCAGTTCGTTGAATCTTTCAAATACATCTGATAGAACTACTTCTTTTGGATTCACTTCAACAGCGTTTCCAAATACATTTATACCTTTAATCCTTTTGAGAAAGTCCTTAATCTTCTCAACATTTGAGATTTTTGAAAATCCTGTGCCCAGCTCTTTTACAAGGTCCGAATGGGTTATGTTACCGGATGAACGTTGATACACCTTCCTCCCGTCTATTGTGAGATGAATGAAATTCCTTTCGTTTAAGAAAACACTTATTAGAGATGATTTCCCAACTCTTCTTAGTCCGGTTACCAGAACAAATGAATATGTTTCCAAGGATTGTCTCAGAGCGGAAAGCTCTTGAACCCTATCAAACAAGTCGTCTCTTTTAACCTTTGGAGTAAGTGAAAAGAGCATTCTTGCCACCTCCTGTTTTCTATTTCTAGTCTGTTATGTATAACATTATATCACCTCTGGGGGCGGAAGTTACTTCTGGGGGCAGAAGTTACTATGAAATTGGTACGATATATATATATATAAAATTCTAAGATATCACATGTCTCAATTGAGAAGAATATTCGTGAAACGTTGTTTTCTCTGAATATGTTCGAAATACGTACTATTTATTGTTGACAACAAAGTGCGTGATTATATAATAGACTTGTCAATGTAGTTGTACGGTGTACTGTGTAAAGTGAACAGTTCTACAACGAGTTTACCATTTTATCCAGTACTGATTATTTGAAACCGAGTTGAAGGTCGAGGTGGAGATGGATAATGCATGACAGGAATAGAAATCGAGAAGAAAATGTAAGCGTACATCAGCACCATGATCATCATGGACACTCTCATGATCACAGTCCGCTAATCGATTCTGAAATAAGTGGTGTTAGACTATTCTACGTTGTACTGCTGAATTTCGGCATCACAGCTGCGGAATTGGTTGGTGGAATAATCGCAGGTAGTCTGTCTTTGATCTCAGATTCGCTTCATAATTTTGGTGATGCGATGTCGATCGTTGTAACTTATTTTGCCCACAGGATATCTTTGAGAAGACCATCCGAGAAGAAAACCTTCGGATATAAGCGTTCAACAATTCTTGCAGCGTTTCTAAATTCGCTTACTTTGTTGGTTATAGGAGGGTTTCTCATAAAAGAGGCGGTCGAGAGATTTGCGAATCCAGTGATAGTTGAGAGCACAACGGTCATATGGGTCGGATCTATCGGCTTGATTGCCAATCTGTTAAGCATGTACCTACTAAGAAAATGGTCGGGGAAGGATATGAACATCAGGTCTGCGTATTTGCATATGCTCACAGATGCACTTTCTTCTGTGGTGGTGATATTAGGTGCGATAGTGATGAGGTTTTCTAATTTGAATTGGCTTGATCCGTTGCTAACAATCCTTATAGCGGCGTATGTGATAGAAGAAGGTTTTCAGATACTAAGCAAATCAATAAACATTCTCATGCAGTCTGTACCGGAGGTAACTGATATAAACACAATCGTTGAAGAATTGAAGAAAATTGAAGAAATACAAGACATACACCATGTTCATGTGTGGAGCTTAGACGAAAAAACGGTATTTTTTGAGGGGCATATAAATCTTAAACAGGATCTCCCCATAAGCAAAGCAATGGCTGTAGAAGAAAACGTTAAGAATCTGCTAGAAAATTTTGGCATCTCCCATGTGACAATCCAATTTGAATACAATGGTTGCCCCGATTGTGGTGTGATAAAAGAATAGAATTGATGAGAGCTATCGACAAACAGGTTACTATTCGATGATGCTGGCGATACACGTTGTTGTTTTTCTAGGGATCATGATACCAGAGTCGAGTACCGTTATTTCATCCTCTATTCCGAGCAACCTAATATATTCTCTGTTGACTAGTATATCTAAATCCCCATAGCCAGGAGAGAATCTCATCGTAAGCTTTGCATTGTTTTCCCTTTTGAATATCTCTTCAAAAGTATCGTTAAGCCTCTCAAGTGATTCTGATGCCCATGAATCGAGTAGAAAACCTAGATAGACCGATATTTGACTGAGTTCTTCTATTTGCTGGTCTATCTTTTTTCCAAGTGTTGCTACGAAAACAAGGAATTCCCTATATACCTTGAATTTTGAGGGAATACATTGATCAGATAACTCTGCTCTTTCAAATACCTTCCAAAAGACCTTTGGTTCTGCATTTTCAAGACCCATTAGGTAAATTCTATTCACATCTTTCATGATGTTCTCATCGTTTATTACTTCAGAGTACCTCACGCCTGCCCTTGCTAAGAAGATCTTCTTTGACGGCATGAAATCGGGTTTCCTTGGAATAAAAACATTCAATGAATCATCACCACCCGGTTATCTATATATTCATGCTATAATTTTAGCATAGAATATTAATTACATCGAGTATCTAATGATATTCACTGGAGGTAAAAAGATGGATCAACAAAAAAACGGTGTGGAAGACCTAAGCATATGTAGTACTTGCAAAGGAAAGTGCTGTAAATCATATCCTGGTCCAGCAACACCGAAAGATTTCGGTGCACCAGACGCAGAACGCATGTACATGAAGTTGTACGACGCTTTGAGCTCAGGTAGATGGACAATTGACTGGATAAATCAAGAAGAAGGACGATACTTTATAAGGCCGGCAACAAAAGGTTTTGAATCAAGCATTTTCGACCACAGATACGCGGGAGAATGCACTTTCTTAACATCGAATGGTTGTGAACTTCCTTTTAGAAAAAGGACCGAAAGTTGTCGTATGCTTGTGCCTAAACTCGGTGAAAAGTGCGATTCACAGGGCTATACAAGAGCTTACGTAGCAAAAATGTGGCAACCGTATGTTAATGTGCTTATACAGGCTGCCACGGATGTTGAGAAGATCGATATGCAACTCAATTTTTAGGAGTACTATGGAGTACTATTTCTGTCCCCATTCTTTGAATGCGTTCGTTATCGGTAGTCGTCTATCCTTTCCGAACGCCCTTGGCGTTATTTTCGGACCAGGCGGTGTTTGTCTACGCTTGTATTCATTAACATCAACCATCCAAGCTACCTTCCTCACTATTTCTCCATCAAACCCTTCAGCAATTATATCTTGGACGCTGTGATCCTCTTCCACGTACATGCGTAATATCTCATCCAGTACGGGATAGGGCGGTAGTTTATCCTGATCTGTCTGATTCTCCCTTAGTTCTGCGCTTGGCACCTTTTCAAAAACCCTTCTTGGTATTATCTCATTACCAGCCTTTTCATTAGCGTACTCGGCAAGTTCGTAGACAAGGGTCTTATAGACGTCCTTGATAACTGCATATCCGCCCGCTGTATCCCCGTAGAGTGTTGAATATCCGGTACTGCTCTCACTCTTGTTACCAGTTGTCAAAACAATCCAGCCAAACTTGTTGGACAAAGCCATCAATACAATACCACGTATACGTGCTTGTAGGTTTTCTTCTGTCGTATCGAATGGTAAGTCACCGAATACCGGTTTAAGTATTTCCAAGTATGTTTCGTATACCTTCAATATGGGAATCGTCAAGTACCTTATACCAAGATTATCTGCCAACAGCTTGGCATCTTCGACACTATGCTCCGATGAGAATGGTCCTGGCATAGAAACACCAATGACGTTTTCTTTTCCAAGTGCATCTACTGCAATACATGCAACAAGCGAACTGTCCATTCCCCCACTTAGGCCAATAACTGCAGTCTTCATGTTGTTTTTGAATATATAATCTCTCGTATTCAGTACGAGTGCATGGTAAATTTCTGCGATTTTCGGTAACGTTGTTTCTATCCTTTGGCCAATCTTGGGCTTGTCTTCGTTACGTTTGAAATTCAGGTGAATCATTTCAAGTTCGATGGAATTTCCCTCACCAAGACCAAATTTGTCTTGTCTCCTCCTTGGATCTCTTAGCCTCGCCTTGTCTACAGCAACAAGATCTACATCAGCAACCAGAAAATCTTCTTCAAACTGTTTTGCTCTCGCAACTACTTCACCGTTTTCGTTGATAACTAAACTTGCACCATCAAATACAAGTTCATCCTGACCTCCAACTGAATTGATATATGCAACAACAGCTAGATTGTCATTAGCCCTGACTGAAAGCATCCGTTCTCTCCATGCCAGTTTTTGAACGTAATATGGAGAAGACGAGAGATTGATTATAATCTGCGCATCTCCCACTAATGACTCTATTCTTGCAGGACCTCCTGGATACCATATATCTTCGCATATCGTCACCCCAATTCTTACACCGTTCAGTGTAAACACAAGCGATTTGTTTCCACGCTGGAAATATCGCATCTCATCGAAAACACCATAATTTGGGAGATAGTTCTTATGGTACTTTGCTTGGACTCTCCCGTCAAGGAGAACAGCTGCTGAATTATATATGTCACCCTCCTCATCCACAAAACCAACAACTGCCACTAATGTTTCGGGTATGTGTGATGCAATCTCGTTGAGTGCTGCAAGATTCTTCTTTATAAAATGGGGTTTGAACAATAAATCTTCAGGAGGATATCCAGTAATAGTCAGCTCAGGGAAAACAAGTATGTCGGTTCCCATATCAACTGCTTTTTCTACCTGTCCAATTATTTTCATCTTGTTACCTTCAATATCTCCAACTGTTGTATTAATCTGTGCGAGCCCTAATCTGAGTTTACGCATCTTGTTTCCCCCTTTCGATTGTTTCTGTTGATTGATCAGTCTGGTTCTTTCCCTTTCGACCTGACATTAACATAAGTGGTAACATTGTGAGCGTGAGCAAAGTTGCTGTGGCTATGCCCAAGGAAACAAGTATAGCCACCCTCTTAAATAAGACAAGTTCACCACCTATTAACAATGTTAGAAATCCGCCAATTATTCCAAATGCGTTACCAATTATCGAAGGACCTACATTCTTTACTGTAAGAAATATGTCTTTTGTCCTGCCGTAATTATGCCCTATATGTATTGAATAATCTATCGCAAGCCCTATTATTATACTTGAAGTTATGGCAGTCGAAATCTCGAGCTTCATGCCAAATAGTGACATATACACGAAGTTCAGCACTGTAGCAATTATCACAGGACTAGTTAACTTTAATGCCTCTAACAAATTTCTAAATACGATCCATATGGTTAAGAACACTATTAAGAGTGCAGTGAAAAGGCTTTGAAGTTGATTCTCCAAGATGGTGTCATTCACTGCCTTCCAAATGAATGGTACACCTGCCAAGAAATATTCGTAAGGTAATCCATCCAGTGATTTTTCAATTAGTTTCGTGACTTCGTCGAGGTTCTCACTCCCAGATTTTGTGAGATTGACTGCAAGCCTTATCGTTTTAGCATCAGATATGTAGTACTTAAGCATGGGTTGACTTCTCGATGCCAAAATGAGTGCAGTAACTGGAAGATCAGTTGGAAAATCTACATTCGTTATATATTCGGAATTTGAAAGGTCCGAGATTATCTTCTCAATGTTTGTATTATCGCCAGGTAAGAATATTCCCAAGGGCTTTTCGAGTACTATGTATATACTATCACGTAGTTCAAACTTTTCTTCAAGGAGTTTGTACCCGACATTTATATCAGATTTTTTTGAAAAGTAGTCTGTGCTTGTAAGCCCAACTTTGATTCTTGAAATCAAAAATGGTGAAAGAATCAGAGCAAATACAACTATGGCAACTATTACCCAGGTAGCCTTTGTGCCTACGAAATGCATGCCGAAGTCTCGTGGTTTCTTCTTCGAGTTCTTACTTGCTCTTTTCAGAAGTTCATCCCCAACCGTTAAGGTTAGGATAAAATCAAACAACAATCCGATAGAAACGAGAAAGCCAAATTCTCTGAATGCAGGAATTGCAACAAATATGAATGATCCGAACCCAACAGCAGTTGTTAGCATGGATAGAAAAATAGGTTTGGAGATACTTTTTTTTGCACTTTCATCCCTGAAGATTGCATTGTAGTAATGCAACGGATAGGCTGAACCTATAATTATGAGAAAAGATGGTATCATTGCGGTGAGCATATTCAGTATTCCATTGAAGAGAAAGAGTACCGCAAAAGTGAATAGTGACGAAAGTATCGGTATGAAAAGAGATACAACTGCAGCCCATACACTCCGAGTTTGGTAGTAAAATATGGCAAGTATCACTAAGAACATCACCGATGGGTAGAAGAACATGGAACGTTGTAATTCATCGAAGAGTTTGTTATTTACGGAAGCTTCTGAGATTACGATTACGGGGTCATCTTTCAAATTGTTCGTTATCTTCCTTACGATAGCCTCAACTTCGCTTTCATCCTGTGCGTCCGTATTCAAAACAGTTAGAAGCATAGCATACTTCTTGTCATTCGAGACGAAGCTCTTCAGACTTGGTGGCAAGTTCTCAAAATCCACGGCATCATTATTAACATACATGCTTGCACCAGGATAATTCAAAACCGATATCACCATTTTTACGTTATCCATCTTTTCGATCTTTTCTTGTATGGTTCTGATTGAAGATAGTGCGCCAGGGGTATCAAGTGGTACATTAGACTCGTAGATTATGCTGATATTCGTCGAGTCACCGAATTTCGATTCCATTTTAATTTCGTTCTGAAGCGCCGGGTTATCTATCTCCGTCATCGGTTTTCCTGCTTTATATCCGGGCAAAAATGTCTCTATTCGAGTCTCTATTTTAGCATTTCCGACTATTATGACTAGTGATAAAATCAAGAGTAGTAAAGATATTATTGTAAATTTGTAATTGTACACTTTATCGAAAAATCTAGCGATTGAGTTCCTTGCCATGGTAATCTCTCCTCCCAAATTTATATGGCTTTGAGTGTCTTATTCATGTTTCAGATGTACAACATCTTTCTAGTCATTCCACCATCGACTACAAAGTATTGACCAGTTATAAAGCCACTCTTTTCATCATCTACCAAGAAGGCTACCAAACTAGTTATATCATCTATCGTCCCCGCCCTTCCTGTTAGATGTTGTTTATGGTCTTGTTTTGTAACTTCTTCATTTTCATGGAGTATCCATCCAGGGCAGATGGCGTTTACTCGTACGTTCGGGCCCAACGAATTTGCAAGTGCATGCGTGAGCCCTAAGATTCCAGCTTTTGAAGAACTGTATGCTTCATTGCCTGGTTCGGACATCAATGCCCTCGTAGATGAAATGTTTACTATCGCACCTTTTCCAGGATTTTCCAACATAAGTGGGATGCCAAATCTTGTCATCAAAAAACATCCTGTTAAATTCACATCGATTGCCCTTTTCCATTCTCCAACACTGAGATCCAAGAAATTCTTGAATTGCCCTATAGCTGCGTTGTTTACAATAGCATCCAATCTACCGAATCGCTCTTTCAGAAGCACGTAAAATTCTGCCACAGCATACTCGTCTGAGACATCTCCTGTATATAAAAAGATGTTCACATTTTCTCTTTCTGGGAAATCATCCAGTGATTTCTTGTCACGATCCATTATTCCAACCTGCCATCCGTCTTTCAAAAAACTCAAGGCTATACCCTTGCCTATATTGTTTGCACCGCCACTGACAACGATAACTTTTCTTCCATGTCTTTCATGCAGTTTTTCTGACATAGACTCTCACCCCAAATCACTATTGATATTTCTACATAAATTATACCACTGGTGCTATAATAGTATTGTCACCTTCACTATATCTCAGTATATCATAGATTTAGATTTCACGGATTTTGGGGGTGGTATCATGTTCAAAAAAGGAAGAACTAGTAAGCATTTTTCAATCTCTATCAGAACCTTAGGGCTTGGGATATGTATTTTAACTCTGATAGTAGCTTTATTTCTTTTCTCGTCAGCAACTTCCTCAAGTACGGCGAAGGAGGTGAATAAGGTGGACAACTTGAACGTGACAAGTTCGTTTAAGAATGGGGAGTTCATACCCAAGAAGTATGCTTGTGAAGGAGAGGATATCAATCCAGAAATTATTGTGACAAGCATTCCTGCAAATGCCAAAACAATTGCCATCATATGCGATGACCCAGATGCGCCAGTTGGTACCTTTGTTCATTGGGTAGTGTGGAATATACCAGTTAATGGTACAAAAGTTGTTGTGACTGAAAACTTGAAGAAGGTAGATAAATTAGCAGATGGTACAAGGCAAGGATACAACGATTTTGGCAAAGTGGGATACAATGGTCCATGCCCTCCTAAGGGACATGGTGTACATCATTATCATTTCAAAGTCTATGCCTTAGATACTACTTTGGATATCAAAGGGAATGTGAAGAAGGCAGATCTTGAAAAGGCAATGAAAGGACACATACTAATTCAGGGAGAACTTGTTGGATTGTACGAGAGGAAATAATAGAGAAACAGCAAGCAACTGGAATTTAAACCATCCCACCACCTATAGAGGTGGGGGATTTCGAAAGAAGTTTGGTCAAACGACCCTTATTCTTTCAGGCTGGTCTAAACAGCCTCTAGCCTGTAGGACTCTTAAGTCCACCAGGTTACTTTTGCGAAGTATGTTCAGTGCACCGTTGCAATCAGCGTTTATTATTGTACCTTGATAAGTCCTGTATTGACCCCTAGATATGCGCTTGCCACTAAAGTTGTATTCTTGTGGATTATCTGCGTTGTAAACAGGAAGGATATCATTTGCAAAGAAATCTGCTTGTGAAGTGTAGCTTTCTTCTTGTTCCACGTAGTTGATTCCATAGCGCTCGCAGAGTGATTTGATTTTAACTCGCAAATTGCCATGAGGAATCTGTGCAAAGTTTTGATTGTTGCAGCTACCAATGTTAATGTTGCGCTTCCAATCGAGGTTATAGCCAACTACGATGTTACCTATATTGTTTTGTATACAATAGTTGACAATAATTCTTGCTGTCTTGTTCATGTAATAGTTGACTCGATTGTTCCTTTTAGTAAGTAGCCTATACTGTCGATTGGTTAGACCTTTTACTCCTTGTTTATCCTTAATCGATTGTAACCTTGCATTCTCCTTGTTATACCACTGGTTGATTGATTTTAGCTTTTTGCCATCCACTATAAAGGATGCCCCAGTGTTTGTAACACAGGTTGCAAGGTTATCAAGACCCAAATCTATACCAAGCGCATTATTAGGGTTGAGTTGCATGGTTTCCTGTTCTTGTATGTAGACAAAGTCAATTTCAAAGAATTTGCAGTTATGCTTTGGTATAATACGAATCTCTTTGACTTGTTTCTTGTCAAGATTCTTAGGAAATGGCAGCTTCACTGTACCAAACTCTTTCTTAAATGCATTAGACATAGGCACGGTGAAGTAACCATCTTTAACAGTAAATCTGGGTATAATTAACATAAAATATCCATCTTTGGGAAGATAGTGCGGAAGCTTGATATTTGAAAAGTTGTAGTTGCATTGCATTGCCTTACTAACAAGTGCAAAAAAGCTCTTGAAGTTTCTGTCGACTACTTTCATTGTCTGCTGTGCGATGTCAGTATTAAGGAGCTTGTAATTTTCATTATCTTTCAATGAATGGTAGGCAGATTCATACCGCAAGTATTTCTTCTCAGTAAAGTAGTACTGACGGATGGCATACAGGGTTGCGTTATACAAGTTTTTCGATAGTCTGCATAGTGTTCTTAAAGCGACGTACTCTTGCTTGGTTAGATGCCTAACTTGGTTCTTTTGATTGCGGTACACATCATCACCTCGCTGTAGTAAAATTATATCATAGTTTCGATATTATCTAAGATATTAGTGAGAAGAAAGGATGGGTGGCGATTCCTCTCCAACTTGCAGAAGTTGGAGTCTCCTCGCCAGCTACGATGAA